>OFMO01000315.1_pt1 | contig 42748 bp, 33 predicted proteins | sample 1541821 | NCBI WGS metagenome assembly OFMO01 (sample SAMN04209253, study PRJEB22552) | human gut metagenome | biome: gut; material: feces | host: Homo sapiens | place: USA: Oklahoma | reverse complement strand
TGTGTAGCACTTTTTAGAAGTGTAACTAATTCAATGTCTTAACTTAATGACATTGATCGGAACATGATCATGGAAGTTTCAGAAGATATACCCGAATATCCGAACTTTAAATGGATGACCTTAGGACAGATAAAGAAGCTAATGGAGATAGATAACCTAGTTAATATGGATACACGTACAGTTTTGGCAGGAATTCCCTTGATAACAACCAGGTTAGATGACGGCTCTGTAGAATCCATGAAACAGTATTTTACAGATGAAGCATTATTTAATTCTGTGTATAATGTCAGCCCATTTGATACATTGCCTAAAATATTCGGAGAGATCAACAATTATAAAATGTTCCGGGAATTAAAGATTTCAGAAATACCATTAAATCAATTGGTTGATTGGAAAGTTAATGAATATGGAATTACCTGTGTGAAACATGCAGATTTTATGGTACGTTATTATGATATTGAAATATCCGGAAGAGAGGTGCAGCATTGGTATCAGCCATTATTCAAGGCAATTGGCATGGCAACCTTTGGTCTGCTGACTTGTGTGGACCAAGGAATCAGAAAATATCTGATAAAGGTAAAACCTGAAATAGGTACTTTTGATAAGGTGGAATTAGGACCAACTGTGCAATGGGAGCCAACACATTACCTTTATAATGATGATAAAATTGAAAATCTGTTTAGACAGAGACTGGAACAGAAGAAAGGGGTTCTGTATGATGTTATCCTTTCTGAAGAGGGAGGGCGTTTTTATCATGAGCAGAACCGCAATGTGATCATAGAAATTGAGCATTGCAGAGATGAAGAATTACCAGATGGCTATATTTGGGTTGATTATGGAACTCCGAATTTTATGATTCAGATAAATAACTGTTTAAATATTCAACTGAGAAATTTATTATCTCTTTTAAAAATATAATTACGAAAGGACTAAATTTTATGCGTATAGGAGTTATATGCCCGTCGGAAATTGCTTTCCGTCGATTCATGCCTGCATTACAGGGCAGTGATGATTTTGAATTTGTTGGATTGGGTGTTTGCAATGCAGAGGAAAGATTTGGGAAAAATCTTCCAGAGGCAAGTGTGGTAGAAGATGTTCTTAATGCGGAATATGAAAAAGCTAAGGTGTTTACAGAAACATATGGTGGAAAAATATTTGAAAGTTATCAGAGTATAATTGAATCAGATGAGATTGAGGCAATATATATTCCGTTACCGCCAGCACTGCATTTCAAATGGGCAAAGGAAGCTATGAAGCAGGGAAAACATGTATTGGTTGAAAAACCGTCAACAGTTTCTGCAGAAGACACTAAAGAACTGGTTGCATTAGCGGAAGAAAAAGGTTTAGCTTTGCATGAAAACTATATGTTTATTTACCATAAACAGTTGGATGAAATTGAGCAGATCATAGACAGTGGTGAAATTGGTTCTGTAAGATTATATCGCATTTCATTTGGATTCCCAATGCGTGCAAAGGGGGATTTTCGTTATAATAAAGCTTTAGGCGGAGGCGCGTTGTTTGATGCTGGTGGTTATACCTTAAAATATGCAGACCGCTTATTAGGCGAAAATGCTTCAATTGAATATGCTAAATTGAATTATGTTGAAGATTTAGATGTTGATCTTTATGGCTCTGGTGTTTTGTCTAACGATAAGGGTGATATTGTTCTGGTATCTTTCGGAATGGATAATGAGTATAAATGTGAACTGGAAGTATGGGGAAGCAAGGGAATATTGTCCACAGGACGTGTATTAACAGCTCCAGCAGGTTTTGTTCCTCAAGTGACACTCAGAAAAGGAAATAAAGACGAAGTAAGAGAATTGTCTGCCGATGATACGTTTAGAAAATCCATTACACAGTTTGCTAGTTGTATAAAGGATGAAGAAACCAGAAAAAAGAATTATAGAAAAATAGAAAGACAAGCACAGTTAGTAGAAGACTTTAAAAAGAAAGCACAGGAATCTGTTGGAGAAAAATAATGGACAAATCTAAATGGTCAATGATTAAACTGACTCATGTTAAAGAGGCAGATGGAAATCTTGTGTGTTTGGAGCAGAATAAAGAAATTCCATTTAATATTGAACGTATATTTTATATTTATGATGTTCCGAATCAGTGTGTGCGTGCAGATCATGCCAGTGAAAATACGGAATTTGTATTAATTGCTTTGAACGGCCAGGTTACAGTTTCATTGGATGATGGGAAAAAAAAGGAAACCTTTTCCTTACATGAATCTGATGTTGGTCTTTATGTTTCTGAGAAGACATGGATGAAGACTAGCGATTTTTCTGATGGAGCAATATTATTGGTGGTAGCAAGCAAAACATATGAGGAATGTAAATATTTTTCCTCATACCAACAGTTTTTTTCTTGGAAAGCAGGTGAATGAGATGAAGAAGATAGCAATTGTAGGGGCTAATAGTTATATTGCGCGAAATGTAATATTACGTCTGCAGCAACGCTTCCCAGAGTGTGAACTTAAATTATATGATTATGCAGAAGGGCAGGTTGACGGACAGCTTAATTATACTTCCATTAATATATTAGATAAGGATTCTGTGGCTAAGATGGATCTTATCTGTGACATTATATATATGTTTATTGGAAAGACTGGAAGTGCTAATGGATTTGATGAGTGTGACACTTTTTTAAATGTTAATGAGAAAGCATTACTAAATTTATTAAATGAATATCGTCACCAGCACTCCAAAGCAAAGATTGTTTTCCCATCAACAAGATTGGTATATAAAGGAAAAAAAGGAAAATTACCTGAGGATGCTGAGAAAGAATTCAAAACCATTTATGCAATTAATAAATATGCATGTGAGCAATATTTAGCACAATATCATAATGTTTTTGGCGTGAAATATTGTATTTTTAGAATATGTATTCCGTACGGAACTCTGATTCCAGGTGCGTCATCTTATGGAACAGCAGAATTTATGTTAAAAAAGGCTCAGCAAAATGAAAATATTAGCTTGTATGGAGATGGAAGTGTAAGAAGAACACTGACATATATGGGAGATCTGTGCGATATTTTAATTGATGGAGGTATGAATGCTGCTTGTAAAAATACCGTTTATAATATTGGTGGCGAAGATTACAGTCTAAAAGAAATGGCTGAACTTATTGCAAAGAAATATAATGTAGGTGTAGATTTTATTGAATGGCCGGAAGTCGCATTAAAAATCGAGTCAGGTGATACTGTTTTCGATGATTGTAAATTGAAAAGAGTGCTTAATTATCAATTAAAAAAAACATTTATACAATGGATAGATTAAATCTGTAAAAAAAAATTTATAACAGATGTTAGAGATATTTACGGCGCTCCAAAATCGGAGGAGATGTCAAAAATTTGATTTTCAGATAGCATAAGGAATTGAATGAATTCCAACACTTCAAACAACTTGAGTGACGGGGGCATTCGATGACTAAAATGTCGTTCTATGTTCTTCTGCAAGCGTTAAATAAATACCGTCTACAAAAACATTTTCAGTCTAGGATAATCATAGCTAGAGGAAGATATTTTTAATTGAATGACAATTTGATTCAAAAAAGATTAGAAATCTTTTTATTATCCGGTTTTTGATACAGTTAAACTTTAATGTTAGATACACACTTAAACTGTGTGGTGAAAGTACATGTACAAGTATAAAGATAAAATACTATCTATAATTGAATTTGCTAGGAAATATTCGAACAATGATTAATCTTGTGGAAAATTCTTCTTTCTTGCGAAGTATCCTAATGGATACTACTGTGATAAGTGTGGCTGCGCACATTGCATAAAAAATCATAGACTCTGTTGGATAATATTTATCCTAGGGGATATCAAGAACATTATTGTTGGTATTTACCACAATGCATGAAAGTTGATTTACCACTTTTTTTCGTAGAACGAGAATATATATTCAACCATAGAAATACAGGTAAGCGAATGATGAAAAAGGTAAGCAAATATATTTCTAAATCACACCCAATGTCATAAAAACAAAATTTTAATGCACTGCATTCTATATTTTCTTAATTTATTCATAAATAAATTAGATGTTCAATTATATTTATTATTGTAATCATGTGGAAATAATTAGGTAAAAAAATGTTGGATTTCTATAAAATTAAAAACAAAAAGATTTGAATTGATCGAAGAAATTGATGCATTTTTAAAGTGCATTTATCATGAGCATTGAAAATTCTGCATAAACAAAAAAATCAGATACTTTCATACATGATTTTATCAGCAAATTGTTAGAAGAGCGGAATTAATATTATAATAGTGTTGATTTCAAAAAAATATTGATGGAGATTTTTTTGATATAGCAAGCAATCACGACAGTAGACGTGTGTGACCAATCCATATGAAAGAGTGGTAGGAAGATGGTAAATAATGTAGACAGAGAGTTATTTGACAAAAAGTGGTATGAACAACATTATCTTGAGTCAACAAAATATTCAGGCAGCAGTTATCAGCACTACATTCAAGTAGGTTGGAAAAAAGGGTATGATCCAAGTCCGTATTTTTCAACAAAAAAATATCTTGAAAATAATCCTGATGTTAAAGAGAGCGGAATCTGTCCTTTGCTTCATTATATGAAAGATGGAAAAAGAGAAAATAGAAAAATTTATTATTCTTATGAGTATTTTGGTGATATTTTTAGGGAAGATGGGTTGTTTGATGAAATGTATTATAGAGCTCAACTTAAAGATGGAGAATGTGCAGGAAGTTCATTTACTCACTATGCTACAATTGGATACAAAAAAGGATACGATCCATCACCTGAATTTTCTACAAGTAAGTATTTGAAAATTAATTTCGATTTGGGTGATAATATTTGTCCTCTTCTTCACTATTATTTATACGGAAAAAATGAAGGAAGGAAGAAGTATAAAGTTGATACGCAACTTGAAGGACTGTATTTAAAGCGCAATGAAATGAAGGAGGATCGTATAAAGAATCTCATCAAATATCAAAATATAATTCATCACAATCGTCAGAATAGATTTCTTGTCGTCCTGCATTTTTACTTCTATTCATCCTGGGAGGAGATACAATCATATCTTGAAAATCTGAGTCCATATAAATTTGATTTATATGTTGCATATGTTGAAGGAAAAGAATGGTCAAAATATCATGAACAGATCAGAGCGTTCAAACATGATACTGTATTTTTGAAAGTTGAAAATGTCGGCTTTGACCTTGCTTCATATATAAACGTATTAAATATTGTAGATTTAAAAAAGTATAAAGCTGTTTTCAAACTTCAAACAAAAGGTACGTATGATAGATCTGAAATAGTACAAGGCAAGTTTTACAAAGATAGAGATTGGTTTGTAAATCTTTTTGATGCGATTTTAGGACCGGAAAATGTCCATAAGACAATTTCTATGCTTACAGATAATTCTGATAATATTGGAATGGTAGCGGCAGAAAATCTGATAGTATCTGACTTACCATTTTTACAATCTTTAGTAGCTGCAAAATTGAAAAAAATTAATGTTCAAGTTCCAGAGCATTATTCTTTCGTTGCAGGAACATGTTTTTGTGTACGAGCAGAAATTGCAGATGAATTCAAAAAATTACATTATGACAATAATATCTTTAGTGAGTCAGTTAGAGGAACTTTTTCAATGGCACATGCTTTCGAACGATATGTTGGCTTTTTTGTGGAAATGCAAGGGTATAAAATATCTGGGATAGCTGTTGATGAAGAAAGACGGAGAAAATGGACAAAATTAGAAGCTTCAATAAAGAAATATGACGGTGTACGACTTTCTGAAGACAAATCTTTGAAATTATCAGCAGAGTGCATTCTTAGAAACCTTCAAAATAGAATCATATTAGATTACCATATTGGATCAATTGAAATGGACAAAATTAAGGTTTTTATTGATAATAAAGTTAATACAATTATTGAATTGGCACCTTATAAATATCTGACAAATAAAACGAAATATTATTCTGAATATATTAACTATTGCCGAGGAAAAATTAAAACAGATTTTTTTGAATTTACTGAAGATGAGTATAAGTGTTTAGATGATTCAGTTTTTATTGAGAGATTTCAAAATCTGTATAATAATATGGATATTAATAATTACGGTTGTTCGAAAGATTTGATAGTTATTGATGAAGAAACACATTTTATTTTGGATGGCTTACAAAGAGCTTCGGTGTTGTACTACAAATACGGAAAAAACTATAGAGCAAAAGTTCTCTTGGTTAAATATGGATATTATGATTTATCTTCGGCTATTCCATATACGAATAAACTGAGAAATATTAAAACACGTAAATATGAAGAATTAGATTAATTTCAGTTTTTAAAAATGAAGGGAGATTTTATGAATAAAATAGATATTATTGTTCCTGTATATAATGGATATGATGATGTTATAAAATGTTATAACAGTTTGAAAAAACATACTGATTTTGATTTATGTAGAGTCATTTTTATTGATGATAATAGCTCAGATAAAAGGATTTTACCATTACTTAAATCTTTTGAAGATAATGAGAATGTGATTGTTAAACATAATGTCGTCAATCAAGGTTTTTCTGCAAATGTGAATATTGGTATGCAAATGTCAGAAGAAAATGATGTTATTTTATTAAATTCTGATACAGTAGTTACTTCAAGATGGGTTGAAAAAATTAAAGAGGCAGCATATTCTTCTGAAGAAATTGCAACAGTAACACCATTGAGTAATGCTGCTACACTTTGTTCATATCCGAATTTTTGTGAGGATAATAAAATTCCTGATGGAATGACAATCGATAGTTTAGCTGAATTAATTGAAGCGGTAAGTTTAAAAAAATATCCAAGAATTACAGTCGCTGTTGGTTTTTGTATGTTTATAAAACGAAAAGTAATCAATGAAGTTGGATTATTTGATGCGAAGACGTTTGGACGAGGATATGGCGAAGAAAACGATTTTTGTAATCGCGCAGAACAAATTGGATATATACATGTCATGGCAGATAATACTTTTATTTACCATAAGGGAACTGCATCATTTGATACAGAAGAAAAAAAGCAACTCATTGAAGCACATAATAAGATACTATTTGAAAGATATCCTGAACAAATGACTGCTAATTCAAAATATTGTATAGATAATCCAGATCAATATATAAGGGATAATATCAATATTTATAGATTATTGCATAATGGAAGGCAAACAGTTTTGTATCTGGTTCATGCTGATTTTAGAGATGATTGTCCTGAAAGGCATGGTGGAACACAGTATCATGTAAAAGACTTAACAAATGGGTGTAAGTTTGAAAAAAATATAATAGTTGCTGCACGTGAAAGTGAATACCTTAATGTGACTATATATGTTGATGACAAAACACAAGATTTTAAGTTTTATATTGGAAAATATGATGGATTCCAAAAAATCAATGATAGGGAAATTTATAAAGTATTGAAAAATATTTTAATTGGTTTTCATGTAGATCTTATTCATGTTCACCATGTTCAAAGACTTTCTTTAGATATTTTTCAATTGGCACAACAATTAAATATTCCAATAATAATGACGTTGCATGACTTTTATATGATTTGTCCTACATGCAAGGGTGTTGATTCTGATGGAATTTTTTGTGATTTTGTTGATGTAACAAAATGTGATAATTGCTTGCAGTGCAAAAGAATGATAGCACCTACAGTAAAATGGATTAAAAAGTGGAGAGAAGAAGCATATGAGGCATTGAAAATATGTGAATATTTAATTACTCCATCTGAGAATTGTAAAAATTATTTTCTTAAAATTTATCCTCAACTAAAAGAAAAAATAAAAGTTATATCACATGGAATAGATATTACAATTGGATTAAATGATTCTTTTGATTGTATAAAGTCAGAAAATATTGTAACAGACAAATTGCATTCTTTTGTTGATTGCTGTCTTAACAAAGAAGCTGGAATAAATCGTATAGCTGGATGGGCTTTTATTGAAGATACAGATTCTAAAGATTATGAATTTTCCATAAGGATTTTGTGTGACGGAGTAATAAATTACATCAAGTGTGAAAAGATTGAACGTATTGATATTTCAAATGAATTTAAAAATACAAAATATTCATATTCTGGTTATGAAGCAACTGTGCCATATGTTAAATATAAAGGGAAAAAAATTGAAATTTCTTTAATTATTATGTATAGAGGTAAAGCATATACTAATAATGAAAAGTATGTTTTTAAAGTTCAAGATTACTTTCCGAAATCAAAACTAAATGTTGGGTTTATTGGTGGTGTTACTGTTGAAAAAGGTACTACAATTATTAGGGATTTAATACAAAATTCAAGTAATGATATTTGTTGGTATCAATTTGGCGAGATAGGAGACGAAAAATTATTAAAGCTTGATGCACCAAACTTTATTAAAACAGGAAAATATGATAGAGATGATATCGAAATTCTTCTAGATGGATACGGTATAGATGTAGTTTGTATATTAAGTTGCTGGCCAGAAACTTTCTGCTATACTCTTTCGGAAGCTTTTGCAGCAAAAAAACCGGTTATAGGTGTTAATATTGGTGCTGTTGGAGAAAGGATATCAGATGAATATGGATGGCTAGTTTCTGTTGAGCATTCAAGTGAAGAGATTCGAAGGATATTGAAAGAACTATTAAATAATCGCGAAATATTGGAAAATAAACAGCGAAATATTGGTGAACTTATTCTTAAAACAACCGAGCAGATGTGTGTAGAATATATAAATCTATATAATCAGTTTAAATTAAAAAAATACAATGTTGAAAATATTGTGGATTATGAATATATTTTGCAAGCATTAAAAAACTCATGTACAAACGCAAGAGAACTAATAATGAAGAAGAAAATAGAAGAACTCAATAGAAAATGTTCTAGACTAGAATTTGAGATTAATGACATTAATTCCACAAAATCTGTAAAATTTGTAAAAAATGTGAGAAAAATATTAATTGGAAAATAAGTGTAAAGTGTATGAATGAAAATAACTCAATTGAAGTAAGAAATCTGTCTAAAAGCTTTAAAATGCAATATGATAAAGCAAGAACGCTTAAGGAGCTTTTTATAAGACATAATGGCAATAAAACAACCGTGCATGAAGTTTTGAAAAATATCAGTATTGACATTCACAAAGGTGAAACGGTTGCTTTAATAGGTACTAATGGCTCTGGTAAATCAACGCTTTTGAAATTAATGACGAAAATTATTTATCCAACAAGCGGAACACTAGAAACAAATGGAAAATTAACTTCTTTGCTCGAATTAGGTGCAGGATTTCATCCGGATTTTACTGGACGTGAAAATATCTATTTTAATGCCGCAATTTTTGGCCTGAATGAAACACAGATTGAAGCAAGAATTGATAAAATCATAGAGTTTTCAGAATTAGGGAAAGCAATAGATGAGCCTATCAGAACATACAGTTCAGGTATGTATATGCGCTTGGCTTTTTCTATTGCCATCAATGTAGATGCGGAAATATTACTGATTGATGAAATCTTGGCTGTTGGAGATCAACACTTTCAAGATAAATGCTATGCAAAGTTAGAAGAATTAAAAAAAAGTGACATGACAATTGTAATTGTCTCACACAGTTTAGAAGTTGTGAAAAAGTTGTGTGATAGGTGTATTTGGATATATAATGGAGAAATCCGTGAAGACGGAGATCCAATCTATGTAATTAGCGAATATTTAAAGCAAATATCTTTAGATTACAAATTACAGAAAAAGTTAGATGTTGAAAGTGGTTTAGATAATTATAAAGGAATTATAAATATAGAGTCCCCAAAAAGTTTTAGCAGATTTTACGGAGAAGAAACAATTATTAAAATTCAAGGATGGAAAATTTCAGATTGTAATGATGAAGAGTTTTCTATAAAAATTGGAAGCAAAAAAATTGATGGAATCGCATATTTTCAGCGAGGAGATGTGTATAACCTTTATAATGAGCAATTTAATGGAGTTTTAGATGTTAATAAAATAGGTTGGGTTGCTAATATTAAACTTGGCGATTATAAAGATGAAATTTCATCTTGTGGTGAATTATCTATATCAGCAGTTATATGCGATTCACAAGAAAACGAGGTTTGCCAAAAATCAATATCAATATTTGTTGAATAGAGAGGGAGGTCATTTATGATTTCTGAATTATATCAGTATAGAGAATTGTTAAAAACAAGTATAAAAAAAGAAATTCGAGGAAAATATAAAGCTTCTTTTCTTGGAGTACTTTGGTCATTTATCAATCCACTTCTTCAAGTGTTGGTTTACGCGATTGTTTTTCCGTATATGATGCGTGATACAGGAGATGACTACATTATATATTTAGTTACGGGTATCTTACCTTGGACTTTTTTCCAAACAGTAATAAATGAATGTGTTATAAGTGTTAAGAAGAATTCTGGCATTATAAAAAAAGTGTATTTTCCAAGAGTTATATTACCTCTATCTTCTGCAATCAGTGGATTGATTAACTTTTTTATTTCGTGTTTGATTATTTTGTTTTTTTGTTTGATTTTTAAAGTTGGTTTTTCTTGGCATTTTCTATATGCAATACCATTAGCAATTATTGAGTGTGTTCTAGCTTTGGGAATTGGGTTAGCACTTGGAGCAGTGGATGCATATGTTCAAGATTTAGAGTATATTGTTAATTTTATTTTAATGATGGCATTTTATGGATCACCAATTGTATATCAAATGAGTCTTTTTGAATCCAATACATTTTTTTTGAAAATAATTCAATTAAATCCTATGACAAAAATTATAATGGGGTATAGAGATGCTTTTTTATACCATGTTACTCCACCGTTAACTGACTTTATTTATGTGTCTGTAATTGCATGTATTGTGTTAGTTTTAGGATATATGATTTTTAAGAAACTTGAAAAAGGATTTGCTGAACAATTTTAATATTCGTTGTATTAACAGACTCTTTAATATTGAAATTCTATTGGAGAAAGCGTATGTCTTTAAACTTTTCGTTTGATATCTTTAATTTATATAAAGTAGAACAAAATCTTGTTCTACTTCTTTCAGGTTGGTGTATTGATTCTCAAAAAGGTATTCCAACTGTTTATTTAGTGGTTGATGATAGAAGTGTTCTGTTAGACTATGTACCAATGAATCGTGTTGATGTATGCGAATCTTATAATTTAGATTCATCTTTTTCTAAGTGTGGATTTAGAGTAAGAAAAGAATTATATTCGGATATACATTCATTTAAAGTAATTGCAGAGATAAATGGTAATAAGAAAACGTTAATTTCTAAAGAAGGAAACTCATTAAAGCAATTTATAAAAGAATCCTCTATTGCGTATGATATTGAAGAAGTTACAAAGAGTAAAGATTCTGGAATGTACCATTTTAGAGGATGGGCTTTTTCATTTAATAATACTTTAGTTAAGCATAAAATAGTAGATTCAAAAAATCATGAAATAGATGTGATTTTTAGAGATAGTGTAAGAGAAGACATAAGTCCATTTTCTACTTCAGTAAAAGGGTTTGTTGGGTCTTTTCATTTTGAAGATAGTAAAGATTATTTTTTAGAATTAAGTTCAAATAATCAACAAATTAAGATATCTTTAGATGATTGTATTCGTTCTAATTCTCTTTCAATTGCTTCTTTTTTGAAAAAAATAAATTTTGGCAACATTCAAAAAGGAATTAGATATTTAAAAGAAAATGGTATTAAAAATACATTTGGATGGATCAAGAATTCCAATAATGCTGAGTACAAATATCAAAACTGGTTTGATCGTCACAAAGTAACAAAAGAAGAATTAAATAGACAAAAAACAGTATCTTTTGCATTTTCACCATGCATAAGTATTCTTGTTCCAACGTATAATACACCTTCTAAGTTATTGCGTGAGATGATTGATTCTGTGAGAAATCAATCATATGTAAATTGGCAGCTGTGTATTGCAGATGGAAGCAATCAAGCAGAAACAAAGAAAATCATTCAAGAATATGTGTCTAAAGATGAAAGAATCAAAATCTCTTGGTTATATGAGAACTTTGGTATCTCAGGAAATACTAATAAAGCATTAGAATTAGCAACTGGCGAATATACTGCTTTGTTTGATCATGATGATTTATTAGAACCTGATGCATTGTTTGAAGTAGTTCAGTCATTACAAGGTGTGCAACATGATATTGTGTATACGGATGAAGATAAGTTGAATGAACAAACTGGGATGCTTATGGATCCTAGTTTGAAACCAGACTGGAGTCCTGATTTATTCCTTTCTCATAACTACATTACACATCTGTTTGTAGTAAAAACAGACATTATCAGAACTATTGGTGGATTTAGAAGTGAATATGATGGCGCACAGGATTATGATCTGATGTTTCGGTGCATTGAAAAATCTAAAGATATCTATCATTTGCCTAAGGTGTTATATCACTGGCGAATTCATGAGGGATCTACGGCTGGTGATCCAGAAAGTAAGGCGTACGCGTTTGAAGCAGGTAGAAAAGCTATCCAATCCCATTTAGATCGTATGGGAATAGAAGGTAAAGCAATTACGTTAGGGAAACCTTTATGGGGATTATATCGTGTGGAATATGCAATGAAGGAAGAACCATTGGTCTCAATCATTATTCCCAACTATGAACATGAAGATGTATTGAAAACATGTATCGATTCTTTGTTCAATATAAACACATATAAGAATTTTGAAATTATTATTGTGGAAAATAATAGTAAAAGTAAATCTACGTTTGAATACTATGAACAAGTGCAGAAAGAACATGATAATGTTAGAGTTGTTACCTGGAATGGTACAGAGTTTAATTTTTCTGCAATCAATAACTTTGGTGTGAAATATGCTAAAGGTGAATATATTCTGTTGTTAAACAATGATACAGAAATGATTGAGCCTGATTCTTTAAGAGAACTTGCAAGCAATTGTATGCGTGATGAAGTTGGAATTGTTGGGGCAAAATTATTGTATGATGATGATTCTATTCAGCATGCTGGAGTAGTGATTGGATTTAGTGGATATGCTGGACATGTATTTACAGGTATCATGAGTAAGTATGAGTATGGATATATGATGCGTGCTGCAATTACCTGTGATTATTCTGCGGTAACTGCTGCATGTTTAATGACTAAAAAATCAATTTGGAAACAAGTGGGTGGATTAGATGAATCATTTAAAGTTGCATGCAATGATATTGATTACTGCCTGAAAGTGAGGGATTTAAATCAGCTTGTTGTGTATGATGCATTCTCTGTATGGCATCATTATGAATCTAAATCTAGAGGCTATGAAGATAACCCAGAGAAAAAAGCACGTTATGAAGACGAAGTGGCTAGATGGCAAAAGAAATGGGGTAAATATTTACCTAACAACGATCCATACTACAATAAAAACTTTGCGATAGAAAAAGGACCATATATCCTGGATTAATAAATATGAAATCTGAGAACTTTACATTAAAAAACTTTATTCAACTAGAAAATGGTATGTATTTTTTACATGCTTCTTTCTCTATGAAAGAGCGTTTGTTTTCTTTAGTATTAAATGATTCTAAAGAAGGTATTCATGTGATTCAGATAGGGAAAGAACAATATGAATGTTTTTGTTATGCAAAATTAGATGAAAAAGAAATTTGTTTAAAAGCAGTTGTGGATAATCAAAAATCTATTCTTTTAGAAGATGAAATAACAGTGTTATTAGATGCATCTTCCATCGCTTCAAATATTACATTTGTTTCATCTAATAATGGAATTACAGAAGTACGAGGCTGGGCATTTACTTCAAATTTAGAGTTTCCTGAAATACGGATAAAAAATATAACTGATAATAATACGAGTGAATTCTCAATTCGATACACTAAATTCCAGGAATTGATTGATGATTCCATTCTTTCAAAAGACCAGATGTATGGCTTTGCGCTTTCTTTTATCAAAGAAGAAGGAAAAGATTATTCTATTGAATTGAGAAATGGTAATAACACTAAATCGCTGCCACTTACATCTTTTTTCTCTGAAAGAAACGAAACGAAAAAACTATCAATAGGAACTGCACTAAAAAGAATCAGTCCAAAAATGATGAAACGATTCTTTGAATATTTAAAAGAAAATGGAATCAAGGAAACTGTTTATAAAATCTTATTTGGAATGCAGGAAGAATTTGATTACGATGCGTGGTTTAGAAGAAATAGGATTTTAGATGAAGAATTAGAAAGACAAAAAAAGATTGTTTTTCCTTATGCACCAAAAATCAGTATTTTAGTTCCAACATTTAATACACCAAAAGATTTATTGATTGAAATGATTGAATCCGTAAGAAATCAGTCATACGCAAATTGGCAGTTATGTATTGCGGATGGCAGTGATCAGGATGAAACAAAAAATATAATCAAAGAGTATGTATCTAAAGATAATAGAATTGTAGTTTCCTGGCTGGATAAAAACTATGGTATTTCAGGAAATACAAATAAAGCTTTAGAACTTGCTGATGGTGAATATACTGCGTTATTTGATCATGATGATGTATTAGAATTGAATGCTTTATATGAAGTGGTTTCCTCTTTGCAAGAAGTGCATCATGATATTGTGTACACAGATGAAGATAAGTTAAATGGAAAAACGCTTCAATATGAAGATCCAAACTTCAAATCTGACTACAATGAAGATTTGTTATTGTCTCATAACTATATTACGCATTTCTTTGTGGTGAAAACAAATATTTTGCGTGAAGTAGGTGGATTCAATAGCGAATATGATGGTGCACAGGATTATGATGTGATATTAAAATGTGTTGAAAAAACAGATGATATTCATCATATTGCTAAGATTCTTTATCATTGGAGAATGCATGAAGGATCAACTGCTTTAAATCCTGAAAGTAAGATGTATTGCTATATCGCAGGTGAAAAAGCAATTCAGCATCATTTAGATCGTATTGGTGTAAAAGCGAAAGTTGAAATGAGGAAGAAACCATATTGGGGACTGTATCATGTAGGATACTTGCTCGATGAAGATCCACTTGTTTCTATTGTGATTCCTAACTATGAACATGAAGATGTATTAAAAACATGTATTGATTCTTTATACAATGTGAATACATATAAAAACTTTGAAATTATTATTGTGGAAAACAATAGTAAGAAGAAATCTACATTTGATTATTATGAACAGGTGCAAGCTGATCATGAAAATGTAAAAGTTGTGACTTGGGAAGGAACAGAATTTAATTTCTCCGCAATCAATAACTTTGGTGCGAAATATGCCAAAGGACAATATCTATTATTTTTAAACAACGATACAAAAGTGATTGCTCCAGAAGCAATTCGTGAAATGGTTGGAACTTGTTCAAGAAACAATGTTGGTATTGTTGGTGCGAAACTTTTATATCAAGACAATACAATTCAACATGCAGGTGTAGTGATTGGATTTATGGGATATGCTAGACATATCATGAATGATATTGAAGGATTGAAAGATCCTGGATATATGATGCGTGCTCAATTGAACTGTGATTATAGTGCAGTGACAGCGGCATGTATGATGACAAAGAAATCTTTGTTTGAAGAATTGCATGGATTTGATGAATCTTTTAAGGTTGCATGTAATGATATTGATTATTGTTTAAGAGTTAGAAAGAAAAATTATTTGGTTGTATTTAATTCTTTTGCGAATTTTTACCATTTTGAATCAAAATCAAGAGGCTATGAAAATAATCTTGAAAAAGTAAATCGATTTAATCGTGAAGTTGAAATCTGGCAAGATAGATGGAGAGATATCCTTGAAAATGGTGATCCATATTACAATGTAAACTTCAAAATTGAAAATGAACCATTTGAACTCAAGTGATTCTTAATAATTCTTCATTTTTTGAAATTTGGTATCTATTAGTGTGTGTGATAAAATAGACGCAAGTAAGTAAAGGGCTTACTGTGTCTATTTTTTAATTATGCAGAAATTTTATAGATGGATTAGTAAACATAGAGAGATCATTATGGCAATTGTCGATATTACAATTGTTATTTTCTCATATTGGTTTGCATATTTTGTGAGAACAGATTTTGGTAAAGAAGTTATTCCTTTTGAACATCAGACATTATGGAAATATATGTACTGGCCAATCATTACGAATCTGGCTTCTATTTTGTTGTTCCAGTTGAATAAATCGTTATGGATGTTTATTTCCATAGATGAAGCTTTAAGAGTGGCTATGGCAGTGTTTGTTGGTAACTTTGCATGGTGGCTTGGAATGCTTCTTGTAAAGATTCCATGGTATGTTAGAAGTGTACCTGTCATTGCGGGAATGCTCCAGCTTCTTTTAATGCTTGGCTTACGTTTGATGTATCGTGTTGTTAGAAGAGACTCTGCACAACGTCATAGAAGTCATCGTGCAGTGATTCTTGGTGCTGGTTCTGCAGGTGTTACCGCAATGAGAGAGATTACGTATAGTGATCTTTATGATACAAGAATCATTGGCTTTATTGACAAAAATAAACGGAAAGTTAAGAAGAGATTAAGTGGTGTTGTTGTATTAGGAACAGATGATGATATGCCTCGTATTGTAAAAAAATACAATATTGATACAGCATATATTGCTATTAAGAATATAACACAACAGGATCTTAGGGAAATGATTGAAAGATGTAGACAGATGAATCTGCGTACGAAAATTGTTTCCTTTGAGCTTCAGAATAATGTTGGAGAAAGAGCATCTGTTCGTAATGTTAATATCAATGACCTTCTTGGTAGAGGCGAATTGTATTTAAACAATGAGGAAATTGGTGGATATCTTACAGGCAAGACAATTATGGTGACTGGCGCTGGTGGTTCCATTGGTTCTGAACTTGTTAGACAGATTATGCAGTTTACACCAAAAAGACTTGTGTTGTTAGATATTTATGAAAATAACATGTATGATTTGCAGCAGGAAATCAACATTGAAAGAAGACATGGTCATGATCAGAATGTAACGGATGTTGTATGTTTGATTGGTTCTGTGAGAGATAAAAAACGTGTGGATGAAATTATGAAGAAATATCATCCGAATGTTGTATTCCATGCAGCAGCACATAAACATGTACCACTTGTTGAAAGCAGTCCATTAGAAGCTATTAAGAACAATGTTCTTGGAACAAAGAATGTTGTGGAATGTTGTATTACCAACTATGTGGATAAGTTTGTGATGATTTCTACGGATAAGGCTGTGCGTACAACAAATGTTATGGGTGCAACGAAGAGAATGTGTGAACTCATTGTGGAAGGCTATAAGAATAATGGCGTTACGAAGTTGTGTGCAGTGCGATTTGGTAATGTACTTGGATCTAACGGTTCTGTTATTCCTTTATTTGAAAAACAGATTGAAACTGGTGGCCCTGTTACAGTTACAGATCCAAATATCATTCGTTATTTTATGACGATTCCAGAAGCTGCACAGCTTGTTTTGCAGGCAGGCTCTTATGCAAAGACTGGTGAAATCTTTATTCTGGATATGGGAAAACCAGTGAAGATTGTTGATCTTGCGAGAAACCTGATCCAATTATCAGGCTTAATTCCTGATGAAGATATCAAGATTGAATTTACAGGATTAAGACCTGGTGAAAAACTTTATGAAGAATTGCTGGTAGATCCTAAGAATTCTACAAAAACTGCGAATAATTTAATTTTTGTTGCGGAACCTGAAGATATTACAATGGATGAAGTAAATACAAAAATTAATGCCTTACAACAGTTAGTATCTGATAATAATGCAGATAATCATAAGATCATTGAAGTTATTACGAAAAAATAAACGGAGAAGTTAACTGCTTCTTCGTTTTCCGAAATATTTTAAAATCAAGAGGAAAATACATGAAGAAATTGCAGGTAGAAAAAAAAGATAAATTGATAATGTTGAATATTGGAATATTTTTAATATGCTTTCTTTGTGTTGGTTTATCTTCTTTGGAACAATACTTGAAAATAATTGTTTGCTGTAGTTTGATGATTCTTCTTGTTTCAGCGATTCTTGTAGAAAAAAGCATAACAAAAGAAGAGATAAAAGAACATAAGAAAGAAATACTGTGTGTATGTTGTGTTCTTTTTATGGCATTACTATTTGTCTATTTTAAATATTTAAGATTTGACTGGAATAGTGGAAATGCACAAAATATTCTTTTATTTTCTGCAGCTTGTTTGATTGGAGTTTCTATTCTTTTGAGTATCATCTTGTATTTTTGCCATCCGCAGAAAATTCATTTGAGTACAGGTATTATTGTTTTTAGTGTAGGAATTGTATATATGTGTGCGATGCCTGTATCAATGGTGCCTGATGAATCTGTTCATTTATTTACCGCATATCATACATCAAATATGATGATGGGAATTGATGAAAATGGATGTGAAAAAAAAGGGTGTGTTATGATGCGAGAAGAAGACAGTCTATATAATCATCAGGCGTATGATTATACAGATGAAAATATAGTTTCTTTCTTGTCACAAATTGGTCAAAAATCTACGAATGAAAATTTAGTTGCATCTGGATGGGGCGTAATGCATGGGAATGAATATCTATTTATTCCATGCTCACTAGGTATTTCAGTAGCTAGACTACTTCATTTAAATACTGCTAGCTTATTTTTTCTTGGAAGATTATTCAATTTTGTGTTTTATGTTGTTTTAAGTATGCTGGCTGTTTACTTGATTCCATTTGGAAAATTATTGTTATCTTCAATATTAACAATGCCAATGTCTTTTCAACAGGGAATGTCTTTTTCGTATGATGTCTGCGTGAATTCAATTGCATTTCTATTAACTGCAATTGCTTTTAAATTTGCATATGAAAACACAAAAAAAGTAAATTGGAAGAAGGCTATTCCACTCTTGTTTTTTACGTTTATTTTGGCAAAAGCGAAAGGACATGCATATATCACAATTGCATTATTACCGTATATTATTCTTTTCATGAATCATCTGAAATGTTCAAACAAAAAGCAGACAAAAGTTATACTATCTACAGTGCTAGTGATTTTATTGATTGTTGCAACTGGATTAGGAATTATGATGATTGTTAACAATAATCATTTAGTATCATATACACCATCATATTTGAGCTATGCGGATGCTGAGAAATATTCAATCTCTTTTTTACTGAATCATCCAAGATATATTCCTAGAATTATATTTGGTACGCTATTTGTGTATGGTCCATATTATTTGCTTACATTTGTAGGTCATCTTTTAGGATGGCTTGAATTAGAAATTTCCTCAATCTATATTAAAATTGAATTGATGATTCTTGCGTTATTTACAGTTTTTTCAGATACAAAAAAAATCACTTCCAATAAAAGAAGTATTTCAATCATTGCTTCTTTAATATCTATTGTGTTTATATTTGCAGGATTATTACTGGCTTGGACACCAATTAATACAGTGCTTGTACAAGGGGTTCAGGGTAGATATTTTATTCCAGTAGCTTTACCATTGTTGCTTGGCTTAGGTGGTATAAAAACAAAAAAATTAAATTTATCATGGCTTTATCTTGTACAGAATTGTTTAGTAATACTAATGACATTTGATATGATTCATTGGTTTTTCAGGTAGAATATTATGAAGAAAAAGTATACGTGGAAAAAACTAATTGTTGTTGGAATTTTATTTTGTTTTTTGTTGAGTATTTTTAGTATGCCTTTTCAAAAGTACCATAAATATGGATATCAATTTGAAGAGGTTCAATCAAAGACAAAACTTGTAAATGAGCAAAAAACTTCCATTGATTGTGTGTTTTTGGGCGATAGTCAAGGATGGTCAACATATTCTCCAATACAGCTATACAAAGAACATGGATTTACTTCTTTGAACTTATGTACGCCAGGACAATTTATGTATGACACGTATGTGTTATTAAAAAATACATATAAAAAACAAAAACCGAAATTAGTTGTGATTGATGCTAATATGATGTTTTCATTTTTGAATCCATTGAAATTTATTTTGTTACAAAATTTTCCGATTTTTCATTATCACAACATTGATACAAATAAAATATCAGGAGTATATTTCGCAAGAAAAGGATTTAATGAATATGAAGGCGTTGTGGGATATACAGGATCTTTAGATTATATGGAATCTGGGGAAAGAAATACGCTATCCAAGCAGGCAATGCAATATTTAGATAAGATCAATCAACTTTGTAAAGAAAATGAATCACAAATGTTATTAGTAAATACTGTTTCACCATTAGTGTGGTCAAATGTAAGACATGAAATCATACAAAAATGGTGTGATGATAATGATGTGAATTATGTGGACTACAATACTTCAGAACAATTAGGTGCAATTGATTTTGATTTTAATAATGATTTTAGAGACGGTGGTGATCACGTTAATTTGAATGGTTCTAGAAAAATTTGTAAAAATCTAGGAAACTACATCAAACAGAACTATGCATTAGAAGATCATAGAAAGGATAGCTCGTATCAGGAATGGAATGCATTAGCACAAGATGCGAGTGAATATGATTAAGTATGACATTTTCTTATAATTCAATATTGTTTTATCTTGGATTTGTTCCAATGATTATGATTCTGTATTCTATATTTCCCCGGAAATATAGATGGATGACATTATTATTCGCTAACTACGCATTTTTCTTTGTATGGTCAAAGAAATTGATTGTTTATAATTTAGTTACGACTTTGATTACGTATTTGTTTGGAAAAAAGTTATCTTCAATGAAGAAAGCTCCAATAAATGTAGATCGTAAGAAGTTTAAAAAGCAGAAGAAAACAATTCTTGCAATCAGTGTACTAATTAATTTGTTTGTATTAATTGCCTTGAAATATACAAACTTCATAGGTTCTACAATTTTTGGTTCCTCTTTTACATCGCTCAGTATTGTTGCGCCAATTGGAATCAGTTATTACACGCTGCAGAATATTTCATATCTTGTAGATGTATCAAATAAAAAGATTGAACCAGCGCATTCATTCTTTGATTTGTCTTTGTATAACAGCTTCTTTTTAACAATCATGGAAGGTCCAATTACTAGATTTTCTGAAATGATTGACCAATTGAAATCAGGCAATCCAATCACACCAGAAAATTTTACATTTGGTGTTGAAAGAATTGTATGGGGATTATTTCAAAAGATGATTATTGCAGATCACTTGAGTGGTGTTGTGAATACATTGTTTGCAAACTACAAGACAAGTGGTGCATTGAGCTTACTGGCTGCAGTATTATGTACGATTCAATTGTATATGGATTTTAAAGGTACCATTGATATTGCATTAGGTGCTGGAAAAATCTTTGGTATTACGATTGCAGAAAACTTTAGACAGCCATTTTTTGCGAAGAATGCTGGTGATTTCTGGAGAAGATGGCATATTACTTTAGGTGCTTTTTTGAGAGACTATGTATTTTATCCAGTATCTTTAAGTAAACCAATTCAGAAATTAACAAAATGGTGTAAGAATCATCTTGGAAATATGGTTGCTAGATATGTTGGACCATTGATTGCTTTGTTTTGTGTATGGATTTGTAATGGATTCTGGCATGGACCGTATTGGACCTATGTTCTGTATGGGATGTATTACTTTGTTCTCATGGTACTTGAATTATTTTTGGAAAAGCCGTTTGAAAAATGGTGTATGGAACATCATTTGGATGTGAATGGCTGGGGGATTCGAACATTTCGCTTTATTAAGTTATTTATTATTGTGATTATTGGTGAAATGTTCTTTAGAGCTCCTACATTTACTGATGGATGGACAATGCTTGTAAGTATGTTTACAAACTTTAATATCAATGAAATGATACAAGTATTCCCAACTCTTGGCTTAACAAATCGAGAATGGATTTCTGTCATTGTTTCTTTTGGTGTTGTGATTGTTGTATCTGTACTGAAGGAAAAGAATATATCGATTCATGGATTGATGGATCAATGCCCATCTGCAGTACGATGGGGTGTGCTTTATGCTTTGATTTTTGCGGTCATCTTATTTGGGGCGTATGGTCCTGGATATGATGAAGTTGCGATGATGTATGCGGGATTTTAATTTATGAAAAATGTATTAGAGTGGCTGGAAAATAAAACTGAACAGGAAAAAAAGAGAATTGCATTCATAGATCCTAAAGATGAAATATCTTTTAAAGAATTGGAACAGAAAGCAAAATGTATCGGTACATATATTTCGTATATGTGTGATGTTAGAAGTGCTGTTGGTTTCTATATGGAAAAGAATATTGATGCGGTATGTGGGATGTTTGGTGCTGTCTATGGAGGATGTCTGTATTCGTTCTTGGATACAAGACAGCCAGAAAGCAGAATGCATCAAATCATCTCTGTATTACAGCCTGCATTGATTTTGACGGATGAAGAGCATCTAGAAGAAGCACATAAGTTGTTCCCTGAGATTCGTGTAGAAGTCATTGCGGATATCCTTCTGGAAAAGAAGATGGATCAGGAACGACTTGATGCCATTAGAGAACAGGCACTGGATATGGATCCATTGTATGTGAACTTTACATCTGGTTCTACGGGGGTACCGAAGGGTGTTACGGTCTGTCATAGGAATGTGATTGATTTTATTGAAGTATTTGTTAAAACAACCGGCATTCAACAGAGTGATATCTTAGGAAATCAGGCACCATTTGATTTTGATGTATCTGTGAAAGATATTTATAGTGGACTATGTGCAGGGGCAAGTGTTGCCATCATTCCTAGAGAATACTTCTCAAATCCTACGGTATTAATGGATTATTTGAGCGCACAAAGATGTACTGTTCTGATCTGGGCAGTGAGTGCGATGTGTTTTGTATCTATTATGAATGGCCTGCAGTATAAGACACCTGTTAGTGTAAGACTTGTCATGTTCTCTGGAGAAGTGATGCCAATTAAGCAACTGAACAAATGGACAAAGGCATTACCTTTTACAACATTTGTGAATTTATATGGACCTACAGAAATTACATGTAACTGTACCTATGAAATTCTAGAAACAAGAGAATATGAACTAGATGAAATACTTCCAATTGGAAAAGCATTTGATAATGAAAAAGTATTCCTTCTGGATGAAAATGATGCATTGATTCAAGTACCAGATCAAGAAGGAGAAATCTGTGTTTCTGGTACATGTGTTGCGTTAGGCTACTATCATGATATGAACAAAACAAATGAAGTTTTTGTTCAAAATCCTTTGAATGATAAAACATATGAAAGAATTTATCGTACAGGAGACTTAGGAAAATATACAGATGATTTGAAACTGATATATACAAGCCGAAAGGATTTTCAAATCAAACATCTTGGACATCGTATTGAACTTGGTGAAATTGAAGCACAAGTGGAACAACATACAGCGATTACACGTGCAATCTGTATTTATGATTCGAACAAGAAAAGAATTCTTCTTTTCTATGTAGGAAATATTGAGGGAAAACAATTGATCAGCGAATTGAGAGATGTATTGCCTGGATATATGTTACCTAATAAGGCATTTGCATTAGATGCATTTCCAATGAATAAGAATGGAAAAGTAGATCGCAATGCGTTAAAAGAACTTGGAGGAATCAAACATGCTTGATCAGGAAGAATTGAAATATATTGCTTCAACGTATCAGACACCTTGTTTTATTTTTGATGAAGAAGCATTGATTGAAAGAGTGAAAGAAATCAGAAAGATCAGCGAAGATAAATATCATCTTTGTTATTCCATTAAGGCAAATCCTTTTCTGATTCCTACAATGATTCAGCTTGTAGATCATTTAGAAGTGTGTTCTCCTGGGGAATTACAGATTTGTAAAGCATTACAAGTTCCTGGAAATATGATTATTTATTCTGGTGTAAATAAAGAAGCATGGGATATTGATGAAGCGATTCAATATGGTGTAGGCATTTTGACTTGTGAATCACTGAAACATGTGAAATGTATCAATGAAGAAGCAAAGAAGTTAAATGTTACAGTACCTGTATTGTTACGATTGAATGCAGGTTCACAATTTGGAATGTCGAAGAAAGATTTGTTTTCTGTAATTGATCAAATGGATGTATATTCAAATATTCAAGTTAAAGGAATTCATTACTTTGTTGGAACGCAAAGAAAAAAGATTGAACACAAAGTCAAAGAATTAGAAATGTTAAAAGCATTGTTTCAAGAAATTGAAGCTGAACATCACGTGAAGTTAGATAGATTAGAGTATGGACCTGGATGTAACGTATCATTATTTGAAAATGAAGACTTCAGTGATACATATCAGCCACTCAAAGAAATACATACAGAATTGAGTTCTTTTGTACAAGACGTTACGATTGAAATGGGAAGATTTTTTGCGACGTATTGTGGAACATATCTCACAAAAGTAGTGGATTTAAAAGAAAATAAGGGTGTGAATTATTGTATTGTGGATGGTGGTATCAATCATGTGAACTATTATGGAAGCATGATGGGAATGAATGTACCAGTGACACAGCATATAACAGATATGGAAGTTGAAGCAAAAGACTGGTGTATCTGTGGATCTCTTTGTTCCACAAATGATATTTTGATTCGTAAGTATCATAAAGGATTATCGGAAGGAGATTTGGTTGCTTTTGAAAATATTGGAGCCTACTCTGTTACGGAAGGTATTAATTTATTCTTAAGTCGTACGCTGCCCTGTATACTTCTGAGAAAAAAGAAGTATGATTATGAAGTACAAAGAGAACATGTTGAATCTTATGTTCTCAATATGCCTGGAGGAAGAAAAAATGGATGAATTGTTAGAATTGTTAGAAGATATTAAAGAAGATGTTGATTTTGAACATTGTGATACATTAATTGATGATCATATCATTGATTCTTTTGATATTTTGCAGATTATTTCCACATTGAATGATCATTATGATATTTCAATTCCTGCTTCTGAAATCGTGCCTGAAAACTTTAATAGTGCAAAAGCATTATATGCAATGGTTGAAAGATTGATGGAAGAATAGTGTTTGTGAATTGTGTGAAGTTACACACAATCTTTTATGGAAGTGTCCACTGTGTTAAAATAATTCGGACACTTTTTTAGATGAAAAGGAGGGATGTATGGCTAATTCTATGAATAAAAAGAAAAAAGTAAAAATCAGTGGTATTTTAACAATCTTGTTATGTATAACTGCGATTGGTATTGTCGCGGCGCTTGGTTTTAATATTTACAAGATTAAAACAAGCAATACAGGTAATGGTGATACTGTTGAAACAGAAAAGGTTGATAACGAGTATTCCAATGAGAAATATTCTATTGGAAATAACCCAACAGATATCAACAAAAAATATTTCAAAGAATTGAATGAAGCTGTCAAAGGAAAAGACGTAAAAGATGAAAACGGTAATACATATACAGGTGAAGAAGCAATTGCGGAAACAGTTGTAAAGAACTTTATCTGCCAGTACTACACATGGACAAATAAAGATGGTAACTATGATATTGGTGGCATGCAATATATTTATAGTCCAAAGCAGTCTGACTTTGAAACATATACATTGTATAACTTCTATAAAGATATGGATTTATATCTATCAAAGGATGGTAGAAGTTCTTTGATTGAAGTGAAGAAAGTGACAATCAATAATGTTTCTAGAGTTGATGATTATACTGTGACTTATACAGATGAAAATGGTGATGAACAATCCGCAGGCTTGCCTTGTGTCAATGTTGAAGCTTCATGGGAATATGGTTCTGATACAAAAATGAATGCATCTGAAATTCAGACATCCGCTACATTCCATGTAGTGAATAATAACGATAGATGGGAAATAGGAGGTATTGAATAATGAGAGATCCTTTTGATAATTTAAATCTAGATCATACAGATACACCTTCTTTTCCTGATGAACCAGAAGAATTGGGTAATGTATCAAATAGTACAAGCATTCCAGCATTCAACTTTAATTCTTCTTTTAGAAGTGAACCAGAACAGCCTAAAGTTGTAGAAGATGAGGAAAAGAGCACAAGTATCCCAGCATTTAATTTCAATAAGCCAGTGGACGAAGAAACACCAAAGAAGAGCAATTCTGCTTTTGACTTAAAAGCATTTATGAATGAAGATGATGATCAGAAAAGTTCTGCTCCATTATTTCCTGATGTCCCAGTGGAAATTGAACAACCTGATTCACCGTTAGAGTCAACAGAGCAGACTGTCCAGTTGCCAACAATGACAGATGATTCTAATGGTGGTGGAAACAATATCCCTCCACAAACACCAAAAAATAAAAAGTCAAAGAAACCTAAAAAGGGAGAATTTAAGAAAGATCCAACAGCTTTAAATATTATTGTTACAATTTTTACAATTGTAGCGAATATTCTTGTTGTTTATATTTTGTTTAACACAACAAAGTTCTCTAGTATTGGTCAGAATATCTTTATGATGATCAATATCGCAGTACTTGTGATTCTTCTTTTATTGGACTTATTAGTCATTTTAATGATTCGTACAAGAAAGATTGTTTTATTTGTGATTTCTATCATTGTTTTATCACTCTTTGTTGGTGGTGGAGGCTATGGCTTCTATGCACTTGGAAGAGTGAATAAGAATGTCACAAAGATTACTGGAGAAAAGAAGGAAGAAGAGGTTGCGGCTTCTTTAGTTATTTACAGTGGCACAAGTGGGGATCCGATTACAGATGTTAAGGATCTTGAAGGTAGAAGAGTAGGAGTTGCCAAAGGTACCCAGACTTCTGAAATTGCGAAAACAAAACTTTCTTCAGAAGGTGTTAATGTAGATTATGTTGAAGTGAATGGATACACAGATCTTCTTTCTAACTTGATTACAGGTGCAGTTGATTGTGCTGTTTTACCAGTTACATATCAATCTCAGTTTGCTGAAGATGAAAATTTATCTGCATATTTGCAAGATACGCAATCTATTTTAGATTTCTCTGAAACAGTTACTTCAACAGGTGAAGCTGGTGCAGATAAAGATATTACAAAAGAACCATTCACAGTACTTGTAACAGGTGAAAATGAAGGTTTAGCAGATTCTATTATCTTGATGTCTGTAAATCCAATTTCCATGAAGGTCACAATGACTTCTATCGCAAGAGACTCTTATGTTCCTATTTCTTGTTATGGATCAAGTGAAAAAATCAATGCAGCGCATGCTTCCAGTGAATCTTGTATGGTGAAAACTGTTGAAAATTTAATGGGTATTGACATTGACTATACGATTGAATTCAATTTTGCATCTGTTGTACAAGTAGTAGACGCAGTAGGTGGCGTTGACGTTGAAAATGATACGCCTTTCTATGGTCAGTCATGGGATTTAACAACGAATGAATTGAATGTAATTCCTATTCCATATGGTGGATTGGTACATATGAATGGTGCAGAAGCATTGGGATTTGTAAGAGAACGTATGGCTTATGCAGATGGAGACTTTGCGAGACAAAGACATCAGCAGGCTGTAATTGAAGATATTATTAATAAAATTATGACTTCTAAGAGTCCACAAATGTTCTTGGACATCTTGGATGCCGCAGGTAATAACATCAAAACTAACTTTACTGTTGAACAAATGACGGGATTTATCAACTATGCTTTGCAGAAAGCTAAACGTTATTATAATGAAGGTGATATTTCCGGATTATTCAATTTTGAGTCTTCTAGAGTCTATGGATACGCAGCTAACTTATGGAATAGTAGTCTTCAGATGGATCTTTGGATTTATCGATTATTTAATGGATCGATTCAAGACTGTGCAAATGCAATTAAACGTAATTTGAGTACAACTGCTACTCCAGATACTCCAGCATCTGTCAGTTGGTCTGCGGCAGATACATTTACGCCAGATCCTGTATCTCAAGAATATTACAATGAGGCACGTATTACAGATAGTGGTAGACCTGCTGATGTTCCAGAGCCAAGTGAATCTGCAGAACCTACAGATAGTCCAACTCCATCTACTTCTGCTAGTCCATCAACTACGCCAGGAAATAATGGTGGTTCTAGCGAAACAGAGAATGGCTCTGAAAATGCTGGAGGATCCGGGGAAAATGGTAGTGGTTCCGGAGATACTAGTAGTGGTTCTGGAGAAACTGGTGGTGGCTCTGGAGATACTAGCGGAGGCTCTGGAGAAACTGGTGGTGGCTCTGGAGATGCTAGTGGTGGTTCTGGAGATACTAGTGGTGGTTCTGGAGAAACTAGTGGCTCAACAGGAGCAGAAGAAAGTCCATCAGAACAATAATGATGAAAAGCCTTATAAGTTACAGTTTACTTACAGGGCTTTTTTTAATTGTTTGTTACGTGTAAAATATTGGTTATGGAAAATAATAGTTCAAAATTAGGATTGATTAAGAAAGCATTTTATATCTGGGCAGTACAGTATCATTTTGTAATACCAAAAGATATTCTGAAAATGTATGTTCATAAGTTTAGACATGAAAGTGAAAATATCTCTAAGTATGGGCAGAGATTTTTTGATCCTTCTAGTGAAAAAGATTATAAGAAATGGTTAACTTTACAGGAATATAAAAAACAAGATGGTTTGTATACGGATATTACATTTGTTGGAAGAAATGTGAGTAATTTGAATGCAAATGGATTAGCTGCAGTATCTATGGATACAATGAATACATCTAGAATTCATACGTCATATACTTGTCTGGTTGGTGAAGGAATTCATTTATATGAACCATTTTTCGCATATTTGAATGAATGTGATTGCGATGCAATCTATTTTGATTCTGACTTATATGTGAATGGCGAAAGAAAATCTCCAAAATGTAAACCGGATTTTTCCTATCATACGTTAAGAGGGTTTAACTATATTGGAAATCTCGTCATTGTGAAAACAGAGTTATTAAAACTGTTTGATGGGAAAGAAGTAGATATCTATAGATATTTATTAGAATTAAGTGATCAGAAGATTGAATGGAAACATATTTCTAAGATTGTGTATGGGGAAGCAGAAGATACATTTAATGTATACCCACTAAAGTCTTATATTGATGAACATCATATTTCATGTAAGTTAATGATGCATTCAGATTATGCATATCTTTCTTATCCTGTAAAAGAAGAACCACTTGTCTCTATTATGATTCCTACAAAAGATGGTGTAGAGGATTTGAAGAAGTGTATTGATTCAATTTTTGACAAGAGTACATATCGGAATTTTGAAATTATCATCATTGATAACAATAGTGAAAAAGAAGAAACATTTACATATTTTAAAGAACTAAAGGAAAAGCATGATAATGTTCATGTGCATGCATTAGCCATTCCTTTTAACTTTTCTATCATCAATAACAAAGCTGTGGAATATAGTCATGGGGAATATGTTGTGCTAATGAATAATGATACGGAAGTTATTACAAAAGACTGGCTTGAAAAAATGCTTGGCTACGCACAACAGGAAAATGTTGGCAGTGTTGGTGTGAAACTGTATTATGGCGATGATTCGATTCAACATGGTGGTATTATCACTGGAAAAGGTGGTGGATTTGCACATCGCTACTATCGTAAGCCACATGATAAAAAAGGATATATGCATACATTGGATATTCCAAATGATGTTGCTTGTTGCACAGCTGCTTGTTTAATGGTTTCTAAAAAGAAATATTTAGAAGTTGGTGGAATGAATGAAGAACTGACAGTCCAATTTAATGATGTGGATTTGGGCTTGAAGTTATTAGAACATGGATACTTTAATGTTTTTATTCCTGATGTTGAATTATATCACTATGAATCTAAATCTAGAGGCATTGATAAGGATCCTAAGGCTGTAGAAAGATTTATGTCGGAAGTTAACTATGCAAAAGAAAATTATGCAAAATGGCTTGTTCATGATCCTTTCTACAATGATAATTTTGATAAGAACTATGATTATATGTTGATTGTAGGAACAGGAAGTAACTGATGAAAAAAGAAGGATACTATACGTCAGGTCAATTCGCGAAAAAAGCACATGTGACGTTGCGTACGATTCGCTGGTATGATAATAAAAATCTATTAAAACCTTCCTTTCGTACAGAAAATGGTACTAGATTATATACAGATGGGGATCTGGCGAAGCTTCAACAGATCCTTCTTTTTAAGTATCTTGGTTTTTCTTTGGATGATATTCGTGAAATGACAATGACATCTACAGATGAAGATTTTTTACTTGGCTCTCTGGAAATTCAAAAGAAACTTGTTCAGGAAAGAATTTCTGAATTACAGGATATGCACCAGGCGTTGTGTGATGCAACGGATGCCATTGAAAAGCATCAGTCAATGGATCAGATGTTGAATTTGATTCATATGACAAGTGCAGACCAGTCTTTAAAAACACAATATCAAGATGCAACGAATGTATCTGCACGTATTCGTTTGCATAATGAATACTCTACGAATCACCAAGGCTGGTTTCCTTGGCTTCTTGAACAGATTCAATTAAAAGAAAATATGAATGTTTTAGAAATTGGCTGTGGAAATGGTGCTTTATGGAAAGAAAATCTTTCTGTTTTACCTCAGAATATTCATGTGACGCTATCTGATATTTCAGAAGGTATGTTAAGAGATGCAAAGGAATCCATTGGAAAAGATTCTAGATTTTCATATAAACGATTTGATTGCCACAAAATACCTTGGAAAGAAAAAACGTTTGATATTGTAATTGCGAATCACGTATTGTTTTATTTTGATGATATTGATGTTGTATTAAAAGAGTGTAAAAGAGTGTTGAAAGATACGGGTTCATTTGTATGCAGTACATACAGTCAAAGACATATGAAAGAAATCACGGATCTTGTACAGGAGTTTGATCAGAATATTGTTTTGTCTTCAGATTGTCTATATGAAGTGTTTGGCTTAGACAATGGAAAAGAAATCCTATCGAAATATTTTAAAACAGTTGAAATGAAGAAGTATGAGGATGCCATTGAAGTGAATGAAGCAGAGCCACTAATTGCGTATATTATTTCATGTCATGGAAACCAGAATCATATTCTTTTGGATCATTATCGTGAATTTAGAGAATTTGTGGAAGAAAAAACAAAGAATGGATTCCATATCACAAAAGATGCGGGGATATTTATCGCAAAAGTGTTGTAGAAACATGCTACAATTTTTAACATGTATAAAAAACTTAAACAATGGTGGGATAACATCAAAACTTTTATTCAAAAACAGAGACAACTTCATCGAGAAGAAGTGAATATAAAAGATTCACTGATTGCATCTGCAGAAGAATCTAAAAAGCAAAGTGTAGATTCTTTTTTGTTAAAAAAGGAAGAATTGAAACAAATCAAGAAAGAAGTTAAGGAACAGAAAAAACAATTAAAACAAGAAAAGAAGACTTTAAAAAAAGCAAAGAAAAAGAATTATGGATTCTGGACAACGACTTTTGTGACTCTTGCATGTACAGTTGCGGCATTGTTATTTTTTAGTGTGCAGTGGATTTTCCGTACATGGCCAAACCTAAAGATGGATGAATTAATGTATCAGTTGACTGCGCCTACAGAAGGCACGGCATCCGATATGTATTGGGCATATTTTTATCAGGCAGGAATTCCGACAATTGTTTGTTTGATTGTTTTTGTGATTGTTGCGATTACATTGTCATATGCTTCAAAACAATTTAGAAATAAAGGGAAAGTTGCACTATGTATTTGTTCTGTAATTTGCATTGGCTTATCTTTAGTTGAAACAAATACAAGGCTAGATGCAACCAAATATTTTGAAAATAAAGGAGAAGGTAGTACATTTATTGAATCTAACTACGTAGATCCAAAAGACGTTTCATTAACATTTCCTGAAAAAAAAAGAAATGTGATCGTTCTATATCTTGAATCTATGGAAATGACATATGCGAATAAAGAAAACGGTGGTGGATTTGATGAAAATTTCATTCCACAATTAACACAGCTCTCAAAAGAAAATGAGAATTTTTCTGGCTCAGATACATTGTTAAATGGTGCACATTCAACAAATGGTACAACTTGGACGATGGGAGGAATATTCGCCTCTACTTCAGGATTACCGCTATTACTTTCCATAGATGCAAATTCCATGGATACGCAAAATTCTTTCTTTAAAAATGCCACTGTACTAGGCAATATTCTGGATTCAGAAGGATATCAACAGGTATTTGCCTGTGGTTCAGATGCGACGTTTGGTGGAAGAAAGATGTATTTTACAGATCATGGAAATTATGCAATTCATGATTTAAACTACAGAAAAGAAACAGGAGATTTACCAGAAGACTATTATGTCTGGTGGGGATTTGAAGACGAAAAACTCATTGAATATGCAAAAGAAGATTTAACAGAATTAGCTTCTTCTGATCAGCCATTTAACTATACAATGTTGACTGCGGATACACACTTTGAAGATGGGTATGTTTGTGATCTGTGCCGGGATTTGCATAATGGGAATCAATATGGAAATGTGATTTCTTGTTCAGATAAACAGGTAAGTGAATTTGTTTCCTGGATTCAACAACAAGACTGGTATGATAATACAACAATTGTGATTACTGGCGATCATCCAACAATGGATAGTGATTTCTGTGATCCGGTATCATCTGATTATTCAAGAAGAGTGTATACAGCGTATATTAATGCAGATCCTGTAGAAAATCATTCTGAAGGAGAACGTCAATATACAACTTTGGATACTTTCCCTACAACATTAGCTGCGATGGGTGTTTGTATTGAAGGAAATCGCTTAGGTTTGGGTACAAATGTTTTTTCTGGTGAAGAAACTCTGCTTGAAAAAGATGGTATGCAGATGATTAATACAGAATTTTCTAAAAAATCTGATTTCTTGAATGCATTGGCAGATGTGAATCCGAATGCAGAAGGCATGCGTAATCGAGGATCTTTAGTTGGATTGGATTTCCATGTGGATGAAGTGAATGAAGATACATTGAGTGTTACTTGTGATGATTTGTATGGCATTAATGGAACATTGAATAGTCTGGAATTGTTTGTACAAGATAGTGATGGTAATCAAACAAGCAATATCATGAACTATACAGGGGATGGAACATTTAAAGCACAGATTACAGTTCCGAATGGGAATATGGATTCTGTATATATTGGTGTAGATGCACATAGTACAGACAATGATAAAAATTCTGTGACGGAAAGAATCTTTGAATACAATGGAAATGTACGTATGTTCCCAACAAATGATCTAACAAGCTTTTTGAATGAATTGAATGCTTTAGATCGTAATAGATACACAATTCTTATGAATACGCAGGGCATTGGTGTAACGAATTTCAGTGAAAACGAAAAAATTTTATTAGGAAAACTTGGTGCAGGTAATGTTGCTTCGGGTGATGGTAAAGCTGCTTTTGCGGTGATTGATGGGAATGAATCTTATTCTAAAGTATCAGATGACTATCTAAGAGAAGGTGGAACGTTATCTGATGGAACACCATATGTGATTTCGTCTTCTTCAAACAGTGAACAAGTAGCTTCTATTCTGCTTGGTGATGACTATGATGATTATTCTAGACAAGCTGAAGGAATTAATGTAGTTGTGTGGGATAAAGAAACACAATCTGTTGTTTGTTCAACATATTATCAACAGATGAGTAAGGCACCATCTTTTGATGGCATTTCGACAAAAACTTCTTTGTTAAGCAACGATGTAGAAGTGATTGCGGATAATCCAATGCACTTTGATGATGTGAAACATGTTGTAGCTGTGATGTATGATAATGAAAAATGTTCTAAAGTTGAAGAAGTGACAATGACATTGAATTATGACAATACATATATCGCAACATTCAAAGATGTGAAGAAAGATTTTTCAAATAAATCTATTTATGTCTATGCAGTATATGAAAATGGCTCACGACAACTTGTTGAAAAGTTTACGCATGATTCTAAATGAATTATGTGAAATTATGGAAATATCAAATAATACTTGAAGATGACGTAACGTCATCTTTTAATATACTTGTAATAACGGAGGAAACCTAAGATGAAAGGTATTATTCTAGCTGGTGGATCTGGTACAAGACTTTATCCACTCACTCGTGTCACAAGTAAACAATTATTGCCAGTCTATGACAAACCAATGATTTTCTATCCAATTAGTACATTGATGTTGGCTGGCATTAGAGATATCTTAATTATCTCTACACCTCATGATCTCCCTAATTTCGAACAGCTGTTAGGTGATGGCAGTGAATTTGGCGTTCACTTTGAATACAAGGTACAGGAAGTTCCTAATGGACTTGCACAGGCATTTGTATTAGGTGAAGAATTTGTTGGTGATGATACTGCCTGTCTGGTTCTTGGAGATAACATCTTCTATGGTAATCATTTTGGAAGTATGCTGAGAGAGGCAGTGAAGAATGCAGAAGAAAATCATCGTGCAACTGTGTTTGGCAAATATGTGAATGATCCAGAAAGATTTGGTATTGCGGAATTTGATGAAGAAGGAAAGGTCATTTCTTTAGAAGAAAAGCCAGTGCATCCAAAGAGCAACTATGCAGTTGTTGGCTTATATTTCTATGACAATCGTGTCATTCAATATGCAAAGGAATTGGAACCAAGTGCACGTGGTGAATATGAAATCACAGATTTAAACAAGATTTATCTTGAAGAAGGTGACTTAGATCTTCAGGTATTAGGTAGAGGATTCTCCTGGATCGATACAGGAACAATTGAATCTATGGCAGAAGCTACAAACTATGTCAGAAGTATTGAACACATTCAAGGCATTCGTATTTCTGTTCCGGAAGAAATTGCTTTCTACAATCAGTGGATTGATGAAGATCAATTATTAGCGACTGCTGATCTATATGGAAAGAGTCCATATGGTGATTATTTAAGAAACTTGGCAAAGAATAGTATTCAAGGCCCAATTAATAAACAGAAAAAGGAGAAATAAGAAAATGAATATTTTAGTAACAGGTGGTGCAGGATTTATTGGTAGTAACTTTGTATTTCTGGAATTGAAAGAACATCCAGAAGATAAGATTATCTGTGTTGATAAGTTAACATATGCTGGTAACTTGAAGACATTAAAGGATGTTATGGATAATCCACAATTCAAGTTCTATAAGACAGATATCTGTGATAGAGAAGCAATTGACAAGATCTTCGCTGAAGAAAAGCCTGATATCGTAGTCAACTTTGCGGCTGAATCTCATGTAGATAGATCGATTGAAAACCCAGAAGTATTCCTGGAAACAAATATCATTGGTACAAGTGTATTAATGGATGCTTCTAGAAAATATGGCGTAAAGAGATACCATCAGGTATCTACAGATGAAGTATATGGTGATTTACCTTTAGATAGACCTGATCTATTCTTTACAGAAAAAACACCATTACATACATCATCTCCATATTCTTCTTCTAAGGCAGGAGCAGACTTATTAGTCAGTGCATATCATAGAACATTTGGCTTACCAGTTACAATTTCTAGATGCTCTAATAACTATGGTCCTTACCAGTTCCCTGAAAAGCTGATTCCATTAATGATTGCGAATGCTTTAGCTGATAAGTCATTACCTGTTTATGGTGAAGGCTTAAATGTTCGTGACTGGTTATATGTTGAAGACCATTGTAAAGCAATTGATTTAATTATCCGTAAGGGTACAGTTGGTGAAGTTTACAATATTGGTGGACATAATGAAATGAAGAACATTGATATTGTTAAGATCATCTTGAATGAATTAGGCAAGCCTGAATCTTTGATTACACACGTCACTGACCGTAAGGGACACGATCAAAGATATGCTATTGATCCTGCAAAGATTCATGCAGAACTTGGATGGCTTCCTGAAACAATGTTTAAGGATGGTATCAAGAAGACAATTCAGTGGTATTTAGATAACAAAGAATGGTGGGAAGATATCATCTCTGGTGACTATCAGAACTACTATGAAGAAATGTATGGCAAGAAAGAAGTAATTGAGTAATGAAAGTATTTGTTACAGGTGTATGTGGTCAGCTTGGTCATGATGTCATGAATGAGCTGGCAAAAAGAGGATATGAAGGCGTTGGTTCTGATATTCAGGCAGCTTATGCTGGTGTAGCAGATGGAACTGCGGTAACAACAGCTCCTTATGTTTCTTTAGATATTACAGATCAGGCAGCAGTTGAAAAAGTAATTACAGAAATTCATCCAGATGTCATTGTGCATTGTGCTGCGTGGACTGCAGTGGATATGGCTGAAGATGATGACAAGGTTGCAAAGGTTCGTGCAATCAATGCTGGTGGAACACAGAATATTGCCAATGTTGCGAAAGCAATTGATGCTAAGATGGTATATATTTCTACAGACTATGTCTTTGATGGACAGGGAGAAACGCCTTGGCAGCCTGACTGTAAAGACTATAAGCCTATGAATGTATATGGTCAGACAAAACTGGAAGGCGAACTTGCGGTTGCCAATACATTATCTAAGTATTTTATTGTTCGTATTGCATGGGTATTTGGCAAGAATGGAAAGAACTTTATTAAAACAATGTTGAAGGTTGGCAAGAACCATGATGAAGTGAAGGTAGTCAATGATCAGATTGGAACACCAACATATACATTTGATTTGGCTAGATTGCTTGTAGATATGATTGAAACAGATAAATATGGTTACTATCATGCGACAAATGAAGGTGGCTATATTTCCTGGTATGATTTCACAAAGGAAATCTACAAGGTAGCTGGATACAAAACTAAAGTAATTCCAGTTACTACAGAAGAATATGGTTTGAGTAAGGCTGCTAGACCATTTAATTCTAGACTGGATAAATCTAAGCTTGTAGAAAATGGTTTTACACCATTACCTACATGGCAGGATGCGTTAAGAAGATATATTGATGAATTAGATATGGAGAATCTTTAATATGGGGCAGATCAGTGTTGAAAAGAATGTTGGTGGAATTGAAGGCTTGTGTGTCATTACACCAGCAGTGCATGGAGATAACAGAGGTTACTTCATGGAAACATATAATGAAAATGATATGAAGGAAGCTGGATTTGATATCAATTTTGTACAGGATAACCAGTCTATGTCAGTGAAGGGCGTATTGAGAGGCTTGCATTTCCAGAAGCATTTTCCTCAGTGCAAACTTGTTAGAGCAGTGAGAGGTTCTGTATTTGATGTTGCGGTTGATCTTAGAAGTGATTCTAAAACATATGGAAAATGGTATGGCGTTGAATTGACAGCTGAAAACAAGAAACAGTTCTTGATTCCTGAAGGTTTTGCACATGGTTTCTTAGTGTTGAGTGATGAAGCTGAATTCTGTTATAAAGTGAATGATTTCTGGCATGCCAATGATGAAGGTGGCTTAGCTTGGAATGATCCAGAAATTGGTATTGAATGGCCTCATTTAGAAGGTATATATCCAGGAAACGCAGATGCAAGTGGATATCATTTAGATGATGGTACTGCTTTGAATCTTTCTGATAAGGATCAGAAATGGTTGGGCTTAAAGGATACATTTAAGTTTTAAAGAAAAATGTAACATAGTATTTTGAACAGAAGTATGTAAATCAATGCTTCTGTTCTTTTTCTTGTGGCTTTTCTTACCTTCACTAGAAGGTAACATTCGTAGTATTATATGTAAAGAATTATTGGCATTTTTGATAGATTGGAGTTTGAAAATGAATGATTTTGAAACAAGATATATGAATAAAAATGTATGGACCAAAAAAACAATAGATTTTTATGATGAAAATCATTTGGATCATAACTCTGCATATGTAAAAACAATAAGTAATGGCCTTCTTCTGCCACAAAAAAATGGAATTTTCCCATGGGGAATTGGAGGCTGCTTAGATGAAAACGGAAGATTTGTTGAAGAATCTAGTGTATATAATGCATTTGGAGGAAAGTATGAATATAATGAAAATGAGGTTGAACAAATTGATGAAACAATTATTTATATTCCAATTATCCCAAAGCATTGGGGACATTTTTTGATAGATGCGGTTTGCCGACTTTGGATTTTCTTTGATAAAAACTATACTACAGATCATTTGAAAATTTATTATAATGCATGGGGATTTCAAAATGCAGAAATATCTGGAAATTATAAACAATTCTTAGAATTGGCGGGACTATATGAGAGAATGGTTCCTGTTTCACATGTTATTAGAGCTAAAGAAATATGGATACCTTCATATACTATGAGTTTTTCTAAAACATATAGTGAAAAATATAAATTGATATTTGAACATGTGATTTCAAAAGTTATGAATTCTTCTGATATTCAAAATTTACATCCGTTTAAAAATGTATATTTTTCTAGAACACATTTAGAGACATCAAAAAATAAAGAAATTGGAGAAAAAGAATTTGAATCTGTTTTTGAAAAAAATGGGTTTAAAATCTTATATCCAGAAGAATTGTCTTTAATCGAACAAGTATTTTATTTTCAAACAAGTGATATTGTCTGCTCAATGAGTGGAACAATTATGCATAATATAGTTTTTTCTGGAAAAAATACGAAATTGTTTATTCTAAATAGAACATGTATGATGAATCACCCTCAAATAATGTTAAATAAATTATTTCCAAATCAGGTTTTAAACATAGATGTTTATGAAACTGTCACAACAAAATTTCCAAAAGATTATGGAACAGGACCTTTTTGGATTGAACCTAACGAGAATTTCAAAAAGTTTTTAGATGATTTTGGCTTGCAGGATGAAGAAATTGAATGCAAAACACATTGTATAAATGAAATGAAATATTTTAAATCCTTGCTGATGTTTTCGTTAAAATATAATGTATTGACGAAATATGTCTACTATTCTTTAATGAAGCTAAAAAAATAATCACTCAATTTTGATATAATAGATAAAAAACAGAAGAGGTAGTAAATGAAAATATTAGTTGTTATTCCTGCATATAACGAGGAAGCAAATATTGAAAGAGTTGTAAAAAATTTAATAGATAATTATCCACAATATGATTATGTTGTTGTGAATGACGGAAGCAAAGACCAAACTGCTGAAATATGCAAGAAAAATCATTTTAACTTATTAGATCAACCAATTAACTTGGGATTGGCAGGTGCATTCCAAACGGGGATGAAATATGCTTATAAAATGGGCTATGACGCTGCAATTCAGTTTGATGGGGACGGTCAACATCGCCCAGAGTATATTGAAAAAATGGTAACTGAAATTCAAAATGGAATGGATATTGTTATTGGCAGCAGATTTGTTTCTGAGCAAAAACCATCTTCTTTAAGAATGTTAGGATCAAACATCATTGAAAGTATGATTAAGATTACCACAGGCAATACAATCAAAGATCCTACAAGTGGAATGCGGATGTATAACAAGAAAATCTTGAAACTTCTGGCTGAAAATCTAAATATGGGACCGGAACCAGATACAATTTCTTATTTAATGAAATCTGGAGCGAAAGTTAAAGAAATTCAAGTTCATATGGATGAAAGAATTGCGGGAGAAAGCTATCTAACTTTATCTAGAAGTATCAAGTATATGTTAACAATGAGTGTTAGTATTTTACTAATATCGTTTTTTAGAAAGAAAACAGAAATGGAGTAACGTATGTCAGGAGCATTAAGATTATTTTTATTCTTTGGAGCAATCATTTCGCTTTTTGTGGTAATAAAAAATATTAGAAAATCTCGTATGTTAATTGCTGATTGCTTATGTTGGTTTTTTATTGGTTTTTTAGGATTGCTATTAGCACTGTTTCCACAAATTTCTTTTACAATGTCTGAGCTATTAGGAATTGAATCACCTGTCAATTTAGTGTTTCTTTTTCTGATTTCGTTATTATTGCTTTTAACTTTTAAACAAACAATACGTATATCTGAGCTGGAGATAAAAATTAGAGAATTGACGCAAGATATTACGATTGAGAGGAACAAAAAATAATGTGTGGGACAATTGAACATACTTTTGTTGTATGCGCATATAAGCAAAGTGAATATTTAGAAGATTGTATTATTTCTTTGAAAAAGCAAACAATTCCTTCAAATATAATTCTATGCACATCAACGCCTAATGATTATATAAACGATATTGCTGGAAAATATAGTATTGAAGTATTTATAAATGAAGATGGTGTTAAAAATGGCAGTAATATTGCAAAAGACTGGAATTTTGCATTGAGTAAAAGTTCGACATCTTTAGTGACAATAGCACATCAAGATGATGTATATAAAGAAAAATATACCGAAAATATTATAGATGCAGCGAATAAATGTAAACATCCATTAATCATTTTTACGGATTATTCAGAAATAAAAAATGATTTGGAAGTAAAGAGTAATAAATTATTAAAGATAAAAAGAATATTATTATCACCATTAAAGAATGTTAATCATTGGAGTTCAATTCGCACACGTAGAAAATGTTTATCTTTTGGTAATCCGATTTGTTGCCCTTCTGTGTCCTTTTGCTTGGACAATTTAAAACAACCTATATTTGAAAGTGGAATGAAAAGCAATATAGATTGGGATGCATGGGAGAAGTTATCAAAAGAAAATGGAGAATTTGCTTATGTACCAAAAATATTAATGAGTCATAGAATTCATGCGGAATCTACAACAACAGCAGTGATTGCCGAGAGTAGTGGACGCTCCATTGAAGATTATAATATGTTGTGCAAATTTTGGCCTGAATGGGTATCTAAATTGATCGAATTCTTTTATAAAGATAGTGAGAAGCAAAATGGGAAATACTGAAAAAATGGTTTGTATTATACTGGTAAATTACAATGGATATAAAGATACACTAGAATGTGTACAAAGTATTTTAAAAAGTTCATATACAAACTATAAAATTATTATTGTAGATAATGCTTCCAATGATGTGCAATTATTAAAAGACGATGCGTATTTAAACTCACATTGTGAAATTGTATATTCCCCAGCAAATGATGGATTCTCTGAAGGAAATAATATTGGTATAAAAGCTGCAGAAAAGTATGATCCAAAATATGTTTTGCTACTAAATAATGATACAGTTGTATTACCTGATTTTTTGAATGAACTTGTTTCTGCTGCAGAATCAGAAGAAAATGTAGCTATAACAACAAGTTTTATCAATTATTTTTATGATAAAGAAAAAAGCTGGTATTGTGGTGGTAATTATAAGCGTGCTTTGGGTTATACAACGATGTTGTCTTCTGAACATGTTGATAATAAGCCTTTCCATGTTTCATTTTCTACGGGATGCTTAATGTTGATTTCTTATAATTTTATAAAAAAATATGGTTATTTAAGTAATGAATATTTTCTGTATTCTGAAGATACCGAATACTGTATGCGTGCAATTGTGGAAGGTGGCTACAAAATGTTATGTGTCCCTAAAGTGTTGATTTATCATAAAGTAAATGCATCTACGGGAACAGGTTCTAAAATGCAGCAGTATTATTTAGTCAGAAATTATTTGATTGTTGCTAAAAAATACGGGACTTTCTTTCCATTGGCCTATTTATTTAGATGGGCATTAAGTTTATATGAAGTGATTAGATATCATTATGATTTTTCAGTTATTTGCAGAGCATTTAGAGATTATAAAAATGGAGTTACTGGAAAGGTAGATTATTTTGAGTAGTATGGAAGATAAAATATTTAAAAAAAATTTTCTTTGGAATATGATTGGGACAACATTGAATTCATTTAATTCGATGTTTTTCATGATTATTATTACTCGAATCAATGGTACAGAAGATGCAGGGTTGTATACCCTTGTTTTTTCAATCGTCTGCCTTTTATATAATATTGGTATTTATGCAGGAAGAACATTCCAAGTTACAGATCAAACAAATAGATATAATGATACTGAATATGTAATTCATAGAATGATGACAGTTTCTTTGATGTTTGTTGTTGCTGCAGGATATTGTGCAATAAAAAAATTTGATCCATTCAGATTTGCGCTAACAATGTTGCTGACTATAATGAAATGCCTGGAAGCCGGAACAGATGTTTTGTATGGATTAATGCAGAAGAATGATGAATTATATAAATCTGGAATATCTTTGACGATTAAATCAATTGGATCATTACTTGCGGTATTAGTGATTAATTTATTATTTCAGAATTTGTTATTATCATTTATTTTTGTTGATGTAATTTGTTTTATTGTAACAATACTCTATGATATCCCGTCAACAAAACAATTTTTATCTAAAGAGTATTCTATAAAGAAATCTTTGAATTTATTTAGAGAAGGATTTTATGCATTTGCTTATTTTTTCTTGAATGTTTATTTATCCAATGCTTCTAAATATGCCTTAGATGGAAAAGTATCTTCGTCGCAGCAGGCAATGTTTGGGATTGTTTTGATGCCGGCAACATTGATTAATTTATGTGCTATTTATCTTTTGCAGCCATATATTAATAGATTGGGCCTATTGTATTCAGAAAATAGAATTGTTGATTTTAAACAATCGGTAAAAAAAATAATAGTATATATTTTGTTATTTGGAATTATTTGCTTGACTGGAGCAACCTTAATTGGTGTTCCTGTTTTGAATGTTGTATATAATGTTGATCTTTCAGGATATCTAAGTAGTTTACAATTAATTATTATTGGAGCTACTTTAATCGCAATTGTAACTGTATTATCTACAGCTTTAACAACATTTCGTAATACAAAAACACAATTCGTTATTTATGTTATTGTGTCTTTGGCAATTCTTGCGATATCTGGAACATTGGTTGATCAGTTTGGAGTTCTTGGAGCAACATATACATATTTACTTTCGACGATTTTACAATTTATATTGTATGTATTAGCATATAAAAAAGAAATGAAACAATGGAATATTACTTGTAATAAGCTAACTATATAAAAGTCAACAGAAATTGATGAAAAAGTTTGAAAATGAAATT
>OFMO01000305.1_pt1 | contig 43682 bp, 33 predicted proteins | sample 1541821 | NCBI WGS metagenome assembly OFMO01 (sample SAMN04209253, study PRJEB22552) | human gut metagenome | biome: gut; material: feces | host: Homo sapiens | place: USA: Oklahoma | reverse complement strand
CACGGCGGAGGGATCCTCCGTCAGCACGGTGTCCGGCAGCTGGCGGGCGTGAAGCTCCTTCAGCAGAGGGCGCTCCGGCTCATCGATGATGAGGTCCACGTCATCCGGCGTGGTGTCCTCCGGCTGCTGGGGCTGCTCCGTCTGTCCCTTTTTCAGGAAGGGCAGCTCCAGATGCCGGTGGCCCTCGTCGTCATAGACCATATACTCCTGCGCCACCAGATATCCCACGGCGGCCAGCAGGATCAGCACCAGCACAATGACCAACGCCAGTTTCCCGTGGTTTCGGCCACGGTAGCTCTGATAACCTCTGGTTGCCATGACGATACCTCCTTTTTCTCAGGTTCAGGGTCGGATGGCATCCAGCTGTGCCACCCGGCGGGCATGGCGTCCGCCCTCAAATTCGGTGTTTAGAAAGACCTCCACCATGCGCTTGGCCAGATTGGGGCCGGTGATGCCGGCGCCCAGTGCCAGCACGTTGGCATCGTTGTGGCGGCGGGTCATCTCGGCGGACAGGGGGTCGGTGCAGTGGGCGCAGCGGATGCCAGCCACCTTATTGGCGGCGATGGAGATGCCGATGCCGGTGGTGCAGATGACGATGCCCTTGTCACATTCGCCGGAGGCCACCGCCTCTGCCGCCGCCTTGCCGAAGACGGGGTAGTCACAGCTCTCCTTGCTGTGGCAGCCATAGTCCTTGTAAGCGATGCCCTCCTTGTCCAGGTAGGCCTTCACCCGCTCCTTCAGATCATAGCCGCCGTGGTCAGAACCCAGTGCAATCATGGTCCACTCCTCCTTTTGAATTCGTCACAACCGGAACATCTCCGGCTTGCGCTCGTGGTAGACTGCCACGTAGCGGAAGCCGCAGTCCTGCATCAGGCCATAGGCTTCCTGGACCCCCAGACCCAAAGGCTCCGGGGCGTGGGCGTCGGAGCCCACGGTAATGATCTCCCCGCCCAGTTCCTTGTAATCCTTGAGCATCGGGATCCACTCGCGCAGGGTCCTGCCCTTCCAGGTGTTGATCTCGATGCCCCGGCCGGACTCGATGGCCAGCCGCATGATCTCACGGATCTGGTCCCGATACCGGGCCAAGCTGGGGGTCTCATAGGGGCCGTTCATGTACCGCAGGGGGTAGAAGAGGTGGGCCACTATGTCGTAGTAAGGTGCTGCGGCCATTTTCTGCATGGAGGCAAAGTAGTTGTCCAGCGCCGCGTAGCACTGGTCCAGCGTGTCGTAAGTCAGCATGTAAAAGTCCCGGCCGCCGTCCTTCTCGTCCATATTGTGACAGGAACCGAGGACAAAGTCAAGGCCCGGCTGGCTGAGGATGGTCTCCGCCACCTCCGGGACCAGGTGGGCCATGCCGAACTCCAAGCCCATGGGCAGGTCCAGCTTGGTACCGAAGGCGTCCAGCATTTTCTTCCGCTCCTGCTCCACGGCCGCCCAGTCGTAGGTCAGGGTGCGCTCCCCTTCCAGGCTGAGCAGGTCGCAGTGGTCGGTAAGGCAGAGGGTGGTCAGCCCCAGCTCCGTGGCCCGCTGGGCCATGGCGGGCATCGGCGCCTCGCTGTCCGGGGAACAAAGGGAATGGGTGTGACAGTCTGCAAGGATCATGTCGATCTCCTTTCTTGTCCCGGTCCGTTATTTCTTTTTCTTGCGGTGGAAGATGGAGCCGTGCTCGTCCTTCTCCTCGCTTTTGGTCACGCCGGAGTGCTCACCCATGGTCGCTGCGAACTTGCGCAGCGCGTCCTTCTGCTCCTCGTTGAGGTTGCGGGGGATCTCCACCCGGATGGTGACGTACTGGTCGCCGCGTCCCCGGCCGTTCAGGCTGGGCACGCCTCTGCCCCGCAGGCGCAGGGTCGTCCCCGGCTGGGTGCCCGGCTCGATCTTGCACATGATCTTGCCGTCCAGGGAGGGGATCTCCACCTCACCGCCCAGGGTGGCCTGGAGGATGGAGACGGTCTGATCCAGATAGATATGGGGCCCTTCTCTCCGCAGGCGGGGATGGGGCGTGACGTTGATGCCCACGATCAGATCCCCGGCAGGACCGCCGTTGCGCCCGCAGTCGCCCTGACCCCGGACGGAAATGGCCTGGCCATTGTCGATGCCCGCAGGAATTTTGACGTGGACCTTTTTTCTCCGGCGCACACCGCCGGTGCCGCCGCAGGCCTTGCACTTCTGATGGATGATCTTGCCCTCGCCCCGACAGTTGGGGCAGACGGTGGAGGTCGCCATCGTGCCGAACATGGTCTGCCGCTGCATCCGCACTTGGCCGGAGCCGTGACACTCAGGACATACTTCCGCGGTAGTCCCCGGCTCGCAGCCGGTGCCCTTGCAGGTCTCGCAGTTTTCCACGTGCTGGATGGTCACGTCCTTCTCGCAGCCGAAGGCCGCCTCTTCCAGGGTCAGCGTCAGGCTGGTGCGGACGGTGCCGCCCTTGGCCGGGCCGGTGCGGGTCTGGCCGCCTCCGCCGAAGCCGCCGCCCCCAAAGCCCCCGCCGAAGAAGGAGCCGAAGAGATCGCCGATGTCACCCATGTCAAAGCCGCCGAAGCCACCGGCTCCGCCAGCCCCGCCGGCGCCGAAGTTGGGGTCGACGCCCGCAAAGCCAAACTGGTCGTACTTGGCCCGCTTGTCCTTGTCGGACAGCACCTCATAGGCTTCGTTGATCTCTTTAAAGCGGGCCTCCGCCTCTTTGTCCCCCGGGTTCAGGTCGGGGTGGTTCTGCTTGGCCAGCTTTCGGTATGCTTTTTTCAACTCGTCGGCCGTGGCGTTCTTCTGCACGCCCAGGACCTCGTAGTAATCTCGTTTCTTTTCGTTTGCCATTGCGTTCTCACCTCACGAAACCGGATGGGCGGTCCCGCCGCCCGTCTCCGTTCAGACAAGCAGGGGGACAGGTAATCCTGTCCCCCGCCTGCCGCGTTGGATGTCATCTGCTTGCTGTGGGTTCAGATGCTATCTGAAAATACGGCGCTGTTCCGTATTACTGGTCGTCCACGACGGTGTAATCTGCGTCCACCACGTCGTCGTTGCCGCCGTTGCCGGCGGACTGGCCGCCGGGCTGCTGGCCGCCGAAGTTGGCGCCGCCCATGTCAGGGCCGGGCTGACCGCCCTGTGCACCGGTCTGCTGATACATCTTCTCGCTGACCTTGTAGAAGGCCTGGGTCAGGCTCTCGGTGGCGTTCTTGATGGCCTCGGTGTCGGTGCCCTTCAGGGCCTCCTTGACCTTATTGACCTCAGCCTCTAGCTCGCTGACCTCGCTGGCGTCCAGCTTATCCTTCATCTCCTCGATGGCCTTCTCGCTCTGGTAGACCATCTGGTCGGCCTGGTTGCGGGTGTCGATCTCTTCCTTCCGCTTGGCATCCTCAGCAGCAAACTGCTCGGCTTCCTTCACGGCCTTGTCGATGTCCTCCTGGGACATGTTGGTGGAAGAGGTGATGGTGATGTGCTGCTCCTTGCCGGTGCCCAGGTCCTTGGCGGAGACGTTCACGATGCCGTTGGCGTCGATATCGAAGGTGACTTCGATCTGAGGAACGCCGCGACGTGCGGGCGCGATGCCGTCCAGGCTGAAGCGGCCCAGGGTCTTGTTGCCCGCGGCCATCTCACGCTCGCCCTGCAGGACGTGGATCTCGACCTGGGTCTGGTTGTCGGCTGCGGTGGTGAAGATCTGGCTCTTCTTGACGGGGATGGTGGTGTTGCGCTCGATGAGCTTGGTCATCACGCCGCCCATGGTCTCCAGGCCCAGGGACAGGGGGGTGACGTCCAGCAGCAGCAGGTCCTTCACGTCGCCGGTCAGCACGCCGCCCTGAAGGGCAGCGCCCAGTGCCACGCACTCGTCGGGGTTGATGCCCTTGAAGCCTTCCTTGCCGGTCAGGCTCTTCACGGCGTCCTGCACGGCGGGGATCCGGCTGGAGCCGCCGACCATCAGGACCTTGGCAATGTCGTTGCCGGTCAGACCGGCGTCGCTCATGGCCTGCTGGACAGGGCCAGCGGTGGCCTTGACCAGGTGGGCGGTCAGCTCGTTGAACTTAGCCCGGGTCAGGGTCAGGTCCAGGTGCTTGGGGCCGGTGGCGTCGGCGGTGATATAGGGCAGGTTGATGGTGGAGGAGGTCACGCCGGACAACTCGATCTTGGCCTTCTCAGCAGCCTCCTTCAGACGCTGCATCGCGACCTTGTCGCCGCTCAGGTCAATGCCCTCGGCCTTCTTGAACTCGGCGACCATCCAGTCCATGACGCACTTATCAAAGTCGTCGCCGCCCAGACGGTTGTTACCGGCCGTAGCCAGCACCTCGATGACGCCATCGCCGATCTCCAGGATGGACACATCGAAGGTACCGCCGCCCAGGTCATAGACCATGATCTTCTGGTCGGATTCCTTCTCCACGCCGTAAGCCAGAGCAGCGGCGGTAGGCTCGTTGATGATCCGCTTCACGTCCAGGCCGGCGATCTTACCAGCGTCCTTGGTGGCCTGACGCTGGGCGTCGGTGAAGTACGCAGGCACGGTGATGACGGCCTCGGTAACGGTCTGACCCAGATAAGCCTCGGCGTCTGCCTTCAGCTTCTGCAGGATCATGGCGGAAATTTCCTGGGGGGTGTAGGACTTGCCGTCCACGTTCACTTTATAGTTGGTACCCATCTCTCTCTTGATGGAGATGACGGTGCGGTCAGGGTTGGTGATGGCCTGGCGCTTTGCCACCTGGCCGACCATTCTCTCGCCGTCCTTAGAAAAGGCCACGACGGAGGGGGTGGTGCGGTTGCCTTCTGCGTTGGGGATGACGACGGCTTCGCCGCCCTCCATGACAGCCACACAGGAGTTAGTAGTACCTAAATCAATACCAATAATCTTAGACATAATCTTGTTCCTCCTTATATCAGAACAGTACACTGTTGATCTCTTTATTTAAAATGGTAAGAATGAGCTCAGTTGGCCACTTTGACCATCGCATGACGAATGATCTTATCGCCCAGCTTGAACCCGTCCTGGAACACTTCTACCACGACATTCTCTCCCAGGTCCTCGTCATCGACGTGCATCACGGCGTTGTGGAGGTTGGGGTCAAAGGTCTGGCCTGCGGCGGGGATCGCTTCCACACCCAGCTTTTCCAAGGCGTTTTTCATTTGGGTCATGATCATCTCCACGCCCTTGGCATAGGCCTCGTCTTCCGTCTTCTGCTGCAAAGCCCGTGCCAGGTTGTCGTAGACGGGCAGAAGCTCCTTGATCGTCTCCGCCTTGGCGTTGGCCCAAGAGGCTTCCTTTTCCTTCTGGGTTCGCTTGCGGTAGTTGTCGTACTCGGCCAGAAGACGCATATATTTGTCTTCCTGGTCTTTGACGGCGGCGTTCACGGCCTCCTCGATCTGCTTGGGGTCGGCTTCTGCGGCCTGCTGGGGGGCTTCCTCAGGCTGGGGGGCCTCAGGCTGCTTGGTCTCAGCTGCCTCCTGGGCCTTGGTCTCTTCGGACTTGGCCTCGGCGGCCTGCTTGGCCTTGCGCTGCTTGTCGGCTACGTCGAACAACAGCTCAGGGCCTTCATCATAAGCCTTCTTCTCTTTATCGTTCTTGCTCATAGGATGTCACATCCTCCTTCTGTGTTCTGGTAGCTTCGCGTCTAGTCCTCCTGCGGGGGCTTCGGCGGGCCCAGCTTAGGCTCTGCGCCGGGGGGCGGGATCTCGCCCTTGCCGAACATTCTCGACAGGCCCTCAGCAAAGTAGGAAAGGCGGGCGGCCAGGTCCGCGTAATCCATCCGGGTGGGACCCACCACACCGATTACGCCCTGCATCCCGCCGCCAATATCATAGCTTGCCATGATGACGCTGGAATCTTTCAGCTCGTCGGCCACGTTTTCCGGGCCGATAAGAATTTTCACATGTTCGTTCTGGACCACCGGCAGGTTGTCGCTCTCTCCCATCTCAGACAGGAAGTTCATCAGCGGCTCTGCCCGCTCCAGGCTCTGGTATTCCGGGTGGGCCAGCAGCGTGGGGATGCCGGCGGTGTGGATGACGTTCGTCTCCATCTCCTCCAGCACTTCCATCGCAAAGGACACCACCAAACGAATGAGCTCATAGGCCTCGCCGCCCGCGTGAGAGGAAACTCGCACCAGCTCCGGCCCCAGCTCCTCTAAGGTCAGCCCCGTGAACGAGGTGTTCAGCAGGGTGCCCAGCAGCTGTAACTGGGTGTCGGACAGCGGCTTCTGCAAGTGGAAGAGTTTGTTCTTCACCTGCTGCCCGTCGGTCATCAGCACCGCGATGAAGGAGTTCTCCTCCACCATCAGCAGGTCATACCGGCGAATGACCACCTTGCTGTTTCCCTTGGTCAGGGCGAAGGTGGGGTATTTCGTCAGCTGGGAGATGATCTTTCCGGCCTCACTCATCACCTGGTCCATCTCGCGAATTTTCAGGTTCAACGCCTCGTTGATCTTCTCCGCCTCCTGCATGGTCAGCCGGTGCTCTTCCATCAGCTCGTTCACATACAGCCGGTAGCCCTTGGGAGAAGGGATTCGCCCGGCCGAGGTGTGGGGCTGTTCCAGGTAGCCCAGGTTCTCCAGCTCCGCCATCTCGTTGCGGATGGTAGCCGAAGAGACCTTCAGGCCAGCGCTGGCCACAATGGCTTTGGAGCCGACAGGTTCCGCGGTCTGTATGTAGTTTTCGACGACCGCGCGAAGGATCTGTTTCTTGCGCTCCGACAGTTCCATTTCTCAGGCCTCCTTTGGCCTTTTCATTCTTTTAGCACTCAATCTCCCTGAGTGCTAAAGTTAATGTAGCACTTCCCCCTGGGATTGTCAAGGGGTCTGGAAAAAATAGTTTCTCAACTTTTCACTTTCATGGACTTTTGCTAGTTTTGCCCCTATTCTTCCCCCGTTTTCGTGCATTATTCGCAAACGCGATAGGAGACTGCTAAATTTCAGGTGTTGATGAGGGAGGGCCGCAGGGGTCTGCGGCCCCTACAAAAAATATCCTGGTCTGTGGTTGGCAGACCAGGATATGTTCGCTTATTCGTTGCTTTCTGTTTGGGTCCCTGCTAAGTAGTTGATAAATTGCTGGGCCGTCCGGCCGGACACGCCCCCGTGCCGCAGCTCCCATTTGTTGGCCTCAGCCAAAATCACTTCTTCCGGCAGCGTCAGCCCCTGCCGCTTGGCCAGGGTCAGCACGATGTCCTTAAACTGGTTCCGGTTGGGGATAGAGTAGTTGATGCGCACACCAAACCGGGCCGAGAGCGACAGCTTCTCTTCCAGTGTGTCGGAGTGGTGTACGTCGTTGTCGTGCTCCATGTCCGCCCGGTCCTTCCAGGTCTCCCGGATGAGGTTCCGCCGGTTGGAGGTGGCGTAGAGCAGGATGTTGTCCGGCTTCGTCTCCACACCGCCCTCAATGACGGCCTTCAGGAACTTGTACTCCACCTCGTTCTCTTCAAAGGACAGGTCGTCAATAAAGATGATGAAGCGGTAGTTCCGGTTCTTCACCATCGCGATCACGGCGGACAGATCGCGGAACTGGTGCTTGTAGATCTCGATCATGCGCAGACCCTGGTCATAGTACTCGTTGATGAGGGCCTTCACGCTGGAGGACTTGCCCGTGCCCGCGTCACCATAGAGCAGGGCGTTGTTGGCGCTCCGCCCGGCCAGGAAGGCTTCCGTGTTCGCCCGCAGCTGTTCCTTCTGGCTCTCGTAGCCCACCAGATCCTTCAGCATGACCTTGTCCGTATTATAAATGGGGATAAGTCCCACGCCGTGCGGCCCGGACTGGATGCGGAAGGCTTTGTTCAGCCCGATGAGGCCCACGCCGTACTGCCGATAATGCTCCGTCACCAGGTGGAAGAAGCGCTCCTCATCCGGGGCCGCCGCCAGCTTTTGGCTCAGCGCCCGGACTTTCTCGCTGACGTTCTTGTTGTACCGGCGCTCGTGCTTGTAAATGGCCTTGTAGTTGCGCAGGGTCGTGAAGCAGTCGATGCCCAGGTCCCTCTCGATGACTGAGAAATCATAGTGGAACAGCGCCCGGAACACGCCGAAGTCACTCTTGGCAAAGTGGTTCACCGTTCCGTCCAGCTCCCCCACCCGCTCGGTGATGAGGCTGAAGGAGTTCTCATTGGTCATGAGCAAAAATGTCAAATAGTTCTGCCACAGATCCTCGTCAAACCCATAGTCCGTGGCCAGGTCCAGCAGCCGCTTCACCTGGTCATAGATGCCCCGGACCAAAACCTGCCGGGGCGTCGCGCTGCCCTTCCACTCCTGAAAAATACCGGCCAGCTTCCCCAGGATACTCTCTTCCCCCAGGTCTCCGTACAGCAATAACCGGGATACCAGTTGATCCATCTTCTTCACCCTTTCGTGTGTTTGGGAAAAACGGCAGGACCTGACGCAGGCCCTGCCGTTTGTGTGATTGTCTTACCGGATCAAAGAAGCTCAGTCGACCTTCACGCGCCAGCCGAACTTGTCCTCGATCTTGCCCAGCTGGATGCCGGTGACGGTGTCATACAGCTTCTGGCTGATCTCCCCGATCTTGCCGTCGCCGATAACCATCACGTCGTCCTTATAGCGCAGCTTGCCGACAGGAGAAATGACCGCAGCGGTACCGGTGCCGAAGACCTCCTCCAGCTTACCATTGGCCTGGGCCTCCAGCAGCTCGTCCACGGAGATGCGGCGCTCCTCGGTGGGCAGACCCCAGTCGCGGCAGATCTGCAACACGGAGTCGCGGGTGATGCCGGGCAGGATGGAGCCGTTGAGCATGGGGGTCACGATCTTGCCGTCGATCTTGAAGAAGATGTTCATGGCGCCCACTTCTTCGATGTACTTCCGCTCCACGCCGTCCAGCCACAGCACCTGGGAGTAGCCGTCGTCGTGGGCCTTCACCTGGCCGGCCAGGGAAGCGGCGTAGTTGCCGCCGGTCTTGGCAAAGCCCATGCCGCCGCGGACGGCGCGGACATACTCGTCCTCGATCCAGATGCCCACAGGCTCCAGGCCGCTCTCATAGTAAGCACCGGAGGGAGAGAGGATGATCATGAACAGGAATGTCTCAGACACATCCACACCCAGGAAAGGCTCGGTGGCGATGATGAAGGGGCGGATATAGAGGGAGGTGCCCGGCTCGGTGGGGATCCAGTCCTGGTCCACGGAGACGATGGCCTTCACGGCCTGCACAAAATCCTCCACGGGGATCTGGGGGATGCACAGACGGTCGTTGGTGTTGTTGGTCCGCTTGGCGTTCATGTCGGGGCGGAAGAGATAGTTGGAGCCGTCGGCAGCCTTGTAAGCCTTCAGGCCCTCAAACATCTCCTGGCCATAGTGGAACACCATGCAGGCGGGGGACAGAGTCAGGTCGTGGAACGGCTCGATGCGGGGGTCGTGCCAGCCCTTCCCTCTGGTATAGTTCATCAGGAACATGTGGTCCGTGAAGATCTTGCCGAAGCCCAGCTTGCCGGTGGGCTTGGCCTTGGGGGATGTGGTCTTGGTGATCTTGATGTCTAACACAAAAAACGCTCCCTTTCTTTTGAGGTTATCTCATTATATATAATGGAGTCGGAGCAGGTCAAGCCCGCCGTCGGCTCGTTCTTCGGAGATCCCGTGCTTAGAAGTCCAGGATCGCGCCCTTGTCGGCGGAGGTGACCATCTTGGCATAGCGGGCCAGATAGCCGGTCTTGACCCTCGGCTCAGGGCAGACCCAAGCGGCCTTCCGCTTGGCCAGCTCCTCGTCGGAGACCTCCAGCTCGATGGAGCAGTTGGGGATGTCGATGGAGATCATGTCCCCCTCTTCCACCAGGCCGATGGTGCCGCCGGCAGCGGCCTCCGGGCTGACGTGGCCGATGGAAGCGCCGCGGGTCGCGCCGGAGAAGCGGCCGTCGGTGATCAGAGCCACGGATTCGCCCAGGCCCATGCCGCAGATGGCGGAGGTGGGGTTGAGCATCTCGCGCATGCCGGGCCCGCCCTTTGGGCCTTCGTAGCGGATGACCACCACGTCGCCGGGGTTGATCTTCTTGGCGTAGATATCCGCAATGGCCTCGTCCTCGGAGTTATACACCCGGGCAGGACCGCGGTGGACCATCATCTCCGGGGCCACAGCGGACTGCTTCACCACGCAGCCGTCCTGGGCCAGGTTGCCCCGCAGCACGGCGATACCGCCGCTCTGGGAGTAAGGGTTGTCGATGGGCCGGATGATCTCCGGGTCCCGGTTCTCCACGCCCTCCAGGTTCTCGGCAATGGTCTTGCCGGTGCAGGTGATGAGGCTGGTGTCCAGCAGATTCTTCTTGGTCAGCTCTTTCATCACGGCAAACACACCGCCGGCCCGCTCCAGGTCCTCCATAAAGGTGTCCCCGGCAGGGGCCAGGTGGCACAGGTTCGGGGTGTTGGCGGAGATGTTGTTGGCCTCCGTCAGGTCGATGCTCACCCCGGCCTCATGGGCAATGGCGGGCAGGTGCAGCATCGTGTTGGTCGAACATCCCAGGGCCATGTCCACCGTCTCGGCGTTGTGGAAGGCGGCAGGCGTCAGGATGTCGCGGGGCTTGATGTCCCGCTTGATCAGCTCCATGATCTGCATGCCGGCGTGCTTGGCCAGACGGCGGCGGGCAGACAGGGGGGCGGGAATGGTGCCGTTGCCGGGCAGGGCCATACCAATGGCCTCGGTCAGGCAGTTCATGGAGTTGGCCGTGTACATACCGGAGCAGGAGCCGCAGCTGGGGCAGGCGTTCTCCTCATAGTCCCGCACGCCCTTCTCGTCCAGGGTCCCGGCGTGGTAGGCACCCACGGCCTCGAACATGTGGCTCAGGCAGGTGCGGCGGCCGTCGTTGAGATGACCCGCCAGCATAGGGCCGCCGGAGCAGAAGATGGTGGGGATGTTCAGCCGGGCCGCAGCCATCAGCAGGCCGGGCACGTTCTTGTCGCAGTTGGGTACCATCACCAGGCCGTCAAACTGATGGGCCGTGACCATGGCCTCGGTGGAGTCCGCGATCAGGTCGCGGGTCACCAGAGAATACTTCATACCCACGTGGCCCATGGCGATGCCGTCGCACACGGCAATGGCCGGGAACACGATGGGAGTGCCGCCAGCCAGCCGCACGCCGGCTTTCACAGCCTCTACGATTTTATCCAGGTCCATGTGACCGGGCACGATCTCGTTCCAGGAGCTGACGATGCCCACCAAGGGGCGGTTCATTTCCTCTTCGGTCAGTCCTAATGCATAGAGCAGGGACCGGTTGGGGGCCCGCTCTACCCCTTTCTTGATCTGATCAGAACGCATGGGGGTGTCCTCCTTCAAAATGCTGTCTATGGCAAAGAGAAAAATCTACACAAAGTTGTATGACCTCTCTTGCATTGTCTGACTTTATATTATAGGATAGGGATAGCAATGTCAAGAGGGGATTTGCCAACTTCCCCGAAAAGGAGGGCCTTATGGAGAAAAAAAGTTTATCCCAGCAGACGGCGGACCGTCTGTACACCATGATCGTGGTGGAGCGCCGCCTCTCCCCCGGCGAAAAGCTGCCCAGTGAGCTGGACCTGTCACGGGAGCTGGGCGTCAGCCGCACCACCCTGCGCGAGGCCATCCACGTCCTGGCGTCCCAGAAAATTTTAGAGGTCCGCCGGGGCCGGGGCACCTTCGTCGCCGCCGAAGCCGCCCAGGTCAACGACTACGGCTTTTCCAGCTTAGACCAAGTCCGCGGCGAATTGCGGGACCTCTTCGAGCTGCGGACCATCTTCGAGCCGTCCGCTGCCCGTCTGGCCTGCCAGCGGGCCACCCCGGAGGAAATGGAAGAGATCCTCGCCCGCGGCGAGGCCGTGGACCAGTGCATCCGCCAAAACCAGGACCGCACCGCCGCCGACCGGGAGTTCCACGCCGCCATCGTCCGCGCCACCCACAACAGCTTCATGATGCGCCTGCTCCCCATGATCAACCAGGCCGTCGCCGCCGCCATCGTCAGCGGCCAGCACAAGGACCAGCTGGCCGAAGACACCCGCCGGGACCACGCCTTACTCATGGACTTCTTCCGCAAACGCGATGCCGACGGCGCCGCCCACGCCATGGCCATCCACATGCACCACTCCATCGACGTGATGGGGCTGGAGGAATGAATGTTCCGTGGGGGACGATGTTACGTTAGTACACTACGGACTGCTTTCACAACGTAGCCCTCATTCGTCTGCTTCGCAGCCACCTTCCCCCCAGGGGAAGGCTTTGTGGGGTACCGTGTATCATAGAAAGGTACAACGTTACAAATTTGTACCGCGTTGGCAGAGCCTTCCCCGAGGGGGAAGGTGGCCCGGCCAACGCCGGGTCGAATGAGGGCCACCTTCCGCACCTGAGCCGTAGTGTACTAAGGTAGCACCCAAGATTTAGAACCACCAATCAAATCCTTTGGCGAAGCCAAACACCATGAGCGCCATCGAGAAAACTCCATTTTTGTAAAGTATACTTGACATTTTCACATTCTTATGTTATCCTACTAATGTCAAGGAAACTTTACATCAAAAGGAGCCTTCTTCATGAAATTCTACCTGACCTATTTCATCCTCGCCATCGTTATCCTGGCCGTCCTGCTGATCCTGACGACCCGCACCCTGCTCCACCTCTTCCGCCGGGGCGACGAGCGCCGCCAGATGATCTTGGGAAAATCCTGCATCGTCTCCTTCGCCGGGACGCTGGTCTTCCTGCTCCTGAGTATGGTGCTCTTCGCCGTCACCAGCGGCACCGTCTGGCTCCATCCCATAGTCTGCTTGATCGTGGCCCTGCTTTTCTTCACCATTTCCCTGGCTTACTACAACCGCAAGCTGGGAGGATAACCCATGGAAAACCACGTCCGCGCCCTGCGCAAGGAGCTGGGCCTCTCCCAGGAAGAGCTAGGCAAACGCTGCGGCGTCTCCCGCCAGACCATCAACGCCATTGAGAACCAAAAATATGACCCCTCCCTCCCCCTGGCCTTTCAGCTGGCCCGCATCCTGGGCACTACAGTAGATGCCCTTTTCCTCCCCAAGTTAGACGCATAAGCAAAGCCCTCTCCGTTGCCGAAGAGGGCTTTTTCATACGCCAAATTCAGTTTTTAATGAGAAGCACTATGCGCCAGCTTCGCCCGGTGTTGGGCCAGGACAGAGGTAAAGACCACATGCTTGTCCATCTGCTCCCCCATCCAGCCGATCACCTTCCCCATCGTAAAGGCCGCCAGCACCGTGCCGATGCCCAGGCCCTTGATGTGGCCCAAAAACACCCCGGTCAGCACCGCCGTCACCGCCAGACAGATCACGTCAAAGGGGATCTTGATCTTCGAGTACGGCAGTCCCGTAATATCCGCCAGCTCCCGTGGAAACAGGTCCGTCGGGATAATCGGCATCTGGCACCGGTTTGAGAGCGCAATGCCGAAGCAGATCACCAAATAACTGATGACGAAATACAAAATATCCAGCGGCAGCGTGTTCGGCAGCTTGCTCACCCAAAGCTGGTGCAGGTCCACCACGTTCCCGAAAAAGAACCCCACCACGAAGCTGAACAAATACTCCGGCACAAATTTTCGCCGCAGAAGAAACAGCGTCGCCACCAGACAAGCCTGAAACAAATACGTCCAGGTCCCCAGCGACAGCCTCGGCAATACCTCCGAAAAGGCATACGGCACGCTGGAGATGGCCGAAATGCCCGACCCGGAGTGGAGCATCAGCACCACACCAAAGCTGTTGATAAACACAATGACCACCAGGGCCAGCTCACCCCGCAGTGTCTTCCGTGTTGACTCCATAAAACGCAAGCCTTCTTTTCCTCGTTGTTTTTCCTCCCCCATTCTAGGAATCTGCCTCCCACTTGTCAACTAGAATTTTTCAATCGCAGGATAAAAGAAGAGCGCTCCCGATGTTTGTCGGGAGCGCCTCGCGGTTATTCAGTTTCCTGCTAACGGTCAAGCAAGTGCAAAGGAGCCAGGGGCCCGCAGGCCGGGCGTCAGTCGACGTCCACCAGCACGCCGTACCCACCGTCGTTGCGGCGGTAGACCACGGAGAACGCGCCGTCTTTCTCCTCGTTGCGGAAGGCGAAGAAGGCGTGGCCGATCAGGTTCATCTGGAGGATCGCTTCCTGGACGGTCATGCTGCCGAAGGAGAAGTTCTTCAGGCGGACCACCTGATAGGCGGGGGCATCGAAGCGGTTCAGTTCGGGGATGAACGTCACTTCATCGGTCTCCTTCTCAAAGGCATCGGCGTTGACTTCCTTGGGCAGGCGGGCGTAGTTCTCCCGCAGCTGGCGGCGGACAGAGGAAACAGCGGCGTCGATGGAAACCATCATGTCCGAGGTCTTCTCCACCACCCGGAAGATGGTGGACCCGGCGAAGATGGTCAGCTCTACCACGGCTTTGCCGTCCTCAGCGCCAAAGACCACAGCGGCCTCCGGCGTGCCGCGGAAGAATGGGTCCAACTCATTGATCCGATGCTCTGCGTGAGAATAGACCCGTTCGGGTACGGTCATCTGCTTCGTTGCAAACTGGATCTTCATGATGTCGTCTCCTTTCTGTCTTACGGAAGGGATGGAGGAAAGAGGCTTCTGTCTCTTTCTGTCTGTATTATACAAAACTTTCCCTCATATTGCAAGAACAGATTGGCAATTCTGTCGATTATCCTCGAAATTTCTTCCCCGCACTCAAAACGAGCGGTCAATCACCGTAACCTGCGTGATCACATCCCCCAGCCTGTCGGATGTAACCTGATATTCCAGTGCATCCTTTGCATCCCGAAAAATCTGCTCTGTCTCCGGTTGGTTCCAGAGATAGATACAAACTTCATCTCCAGCTCCCTCAGGGACAATTCCAAAATGAACTCCTTTCCACATCAGTTCAATTTCAGCTCCGCGAGAAAGCACGTCGATAAACTCGGCTTTTGTCTTAAAACGAAGCTCTTCATCTGCATTATAACAATACTGCAAAAAAATCTCTCCTTTAAAGCATCCGAGAAATAACGCTCACCTTTGTGATTACATCTCTCAGTCGATCTCCGCTCACAATATACTCCAGAACCTCATCCGGGGTTTTGCAAAGCTGTTCCCCTTTTCCATCCTCATGGGCAATGCAATACCCCTCCCCATGAAAACAAACGCCATAGCAAACGCCTTTCCAAGCAAACACCGGCTCTCCCCCACGGATGATGCAGTCCTTGAACTCGCGGATGCTCTTGAAGCTCATGCCAGCTTCTTCTGCTTTGCCATCGTGCGGATGCTGCCTACGGCCAGAATGATCGCCAGGATGATCAGCAGCGCAGCCAGGATCACGCGCACGTAGCACCAAGCCAGACCGGCACCGCCGGCAGAAATCGCCAGGATGTTGGACTGTAAGGTGAAGACCAGAGAGGTCAGGGTCACGACCAGCATGAAGATCATGGGGATGTAGAACATCTTGTTGTTCTTGCCTGCCTTCCCCAGCCAGGTCGCCACCGCCAACAGACCCAGGGCCGCCAGCAGCTGGTTGGATGCGCCAAACAGAGGCCAGATGTTCGCATACCCGGTCAGGCCCAGGGTGATGCCCAACACAACGGTAATGAGCGTCGCGACCAGCGGGTTAGTCAGGACCTTTTTGTAGCCGACAGCATCTTTGTAAGTCTGCCCCGGCTCCAGCCAGAATTCCTGGAACATATACCGCGCCAGACGAGTGGCCGTATCCAAAGAGGTCAGGCAGAACACGGAGACGGTCAAGACCAGCAGCGTGTACGCCACGTTTTCTGTGCCGGCCAGGCCGGGAATGCTGCCCAGCATTTTAGAAATACCGGTGGCAAACACAACGGTAGGCGTTACGGTCTCGCCGGAAGCATAGTTTGCCCAGATGAAACCAACCGCGCACAGAGAAATGATGGCCAACGCACATTCAATGAGCATACCGCCGTAAGCGATGGGCTGTGCGTCTTTCTCGTTGCTCAGCTGCTTGGCCGTGGTGCCGGAGCCGACCAGAGAGTGGAAGCCGGAAATGGCGCCGCAGGCAATGGTAACAAACAAAGCCGGGAACATAGCTGAGGGCAAATCAGGAAGTTTTTTAGTTTTGAGCGAAAGCAGCGTAATGTACATGGTATGTTACGCTGCTTTTCTCTTGCGTTTTACGATGATTTGAGAACCTTCTGCCGCACCAATAAAGGTGTAGTAGATTTCAATGCGCTGCTCTCTGTGACCGCTGCTCTTGTCGCCCTCGTGTACGATGATTTTTTCAATCAGGTCGTGCAGCATACTGGGCGTCAGCTCGTCGAAGTCGGTATAGCGCTGTGCAGCTTTCAGAAAGCCGGAGACGTTTACACTCGTGCTTTCCATGTCCTCAAGCTGCTGTTTCAGAGAAGCAACTTCCTCACGGAGCGAATGCTGCTCGTCCTCATAATCTGTGGAGAAGATTTTGAACCGTTCATCAGACAGCTTTCCGGCGATGTTATCCTCGTAGAGCCGCTTGATGATCCCGTCCAGCTCTTTGATGCGTTGCTCTTTTGTGGCTAATTCATTCTTCAAAGTTCGTTCCTGCGCTGCTCGTTCCTGTGCGTTGCGGTTTGTCAGCCGACGAACAAACTCCTGCTCATCTTCGGACGCAAAGCGGACAACTTGTTTCAGATTCTCCTTCACCAGATCAGCCAATACCACCTCTCGGATATAGTGCATGGAGCAGGCATTCGTGCGATCCCGATAGCGCCCACAGCAATAGCATTCCTGATGCTTGGAAATCGTCTTACCACGATGTACCCGCAACAGAGAACCACAATCAGCACAGAACAGCATCCCTGAAAAGAGCGCCGGTTCACCCTGCTTGACCGGATGCCTACGGTGAGCGCGGATGCGCTGTACCGTGTCCCAATCCTCTTGGTTGATGATCGCTTCATGGGTGTTCTCAAACACCATCTGCTGTTCTTCCGGGGTTTCATAGCGCTTTTTCAGCTTGTAGGACTTGGAGTAGGTCTTGAAATTGACCGTGTACCCCAAGTATTCCTTGTAGGACAGGATGTTATCTATGCTGCTATCTGCCCATACGCACTCCTTATCAGGATAGTAATTGCGTTTTGAACCAGTTCGGCGAAAAGCCAGCGTTCCCGGTGTCGGGATATTCCTACGCGTAAGTTCATTTGCAATCTGCACCGTGCCATAACCCTGTATGCAGAGGTCATAGATGAGCTTTACCACCCAAGCGGTTTCTTCATCCGGAATCAGCTTACCGTCCTCGCCAGAGATATAGCCATAAGGGGCAATGGAGGCAATCCGCTTACCGCTGATTCCTTTTGCTCGTTTTACTGCCCGCTGCTTGCGGCTGCAATCTCGCGCGTACCATTCGTTAAACAGATTGACGAATGGTGTCAGGTCATTTTCGCCTTTCTGCGAGTCAACATTGTTGGCAATCGCAATGAAGTGAATGTCATACTGAGCAAACAGCACTTCGGTGAACATTCCCACCTGAAGATAATCACGACCAAAGCGGGACAGATCCTTGACGATCACACGCTTGACCTTTCCGGCTTCAACATCCGCGATCATCCGCTTAAAGTCGGGACGCTCAAAGTTCGTGCCGGAGAAACCGTCATCCACATAGAAGTTGTAGTTGGTGTAGCCGTTGTCCTTGCAGTAGCGCTCCAGCATCTCTTTTTGGTGTACGATGCTGTTGCTGTCACCATCGTTGGCATCATCCACAGAAAGTCTGGCGTACAGTGCTGTCAGAGCATCCGGTGCTACAACATTGCGGAAGGGCATCAAATCATTGAGGTTCGGCATCATCGTACTGCACCCCCTTTCAGGAGAGCAGCGCAGTGTTCCATGGGCATTTTCACCGCTTCATCAGAAAGCTGATCGGCGTTTGCAACGCGGCAATAGAGAGCGACATATTCGTTTTTTCCCTTTTCATTCGACTGTAACATAAGTTCCTCCAATCTGCGAACGAAAAGGCTTTGGGTCATGTCCCTATTATACCGCATCGCCGCTGTTCTGGGAAGTGATTTATCGCACTAAAGTGATAAATTTTTCATTCGCTCATTTGACAAGATAACTCGCGCTCGATGATCCGGCCCATTTTCTCCGCTGCCGTTTCCTTGGCATCGGGGTTGAAGAATGAGGAAACGATGTAGGTCGTGCCCTTGATCTTACGTTCGCAGACGAGATCAGGCTTTCTTTGTTCATCCATTTTTATCACCCGTTTCTTTATGACAAGGCAGTACGCCGAAGCATTTCTGCTCCGGCGCACTGCCGATTTTCGTTTCTTTCGCTTTGTACCGTATTGTCGGACTTGGCTTGTCCTCGGCTCACCCCCGGTACGCGGGAACATTCAGGTCGGTCTTGGTCGGACACTCCGAGATCGGTGATCTGTTTGGCATCTCCTGCAATGGGTCGTGGCAATGTCCCTCTCACCATGAGAGGGACATCAGCAGTGAAGGTATCGCTCTGCTCCTTTGATGCTATCGTTTTGACGGACTGCTCTGACCAATCCGCAGAAGGTCTTGGCGCTTCACTTTGTTGTGCTCACCATTGCATTCAAATTCCTGAATGCTGATATGAACGGAAATCCGCTGTTTATCAAGGTGCGATGAAAGGCTCTAAAAGTTCCTCTCACTATATAGGAGGGAAATCGGCCGAAAGTTGTCATGTTTCCAAAAAATATTTTTGAAATTTTTTCAGACCGGTTTTTACAGAGCGCATCACCGTTGCCTTGTTGCAGTTTTCCATTGCCGCGATCTCCGCATAGGAATAGCCAGACCAGAAATGTAGGATAAGCCGCTGACGCTGTTTTGGAGAAAGGTGTGACAGACCTGCCCACACCTTTTCCGCCAATTCCATCCGTTCAAAGGTTTCCTCCAGCGTTTCGGATACGCTTTTTCCGTACAGGCAGCATTCCAGCGGACGGCTGTCCAGATGCTTTCGGCGCTCATAGCGTTCCCGCTGTTCTGCACGGCGTCCATCAATAAAGACCTGATAGACTTCCAGCGACACCTCTACCGCCTGCATCTGTCGATCCGCATCCGGCACCGTTACGATGTAGACCGCCATTTACACCACCCGCAGCAGAACGGCAATGCTGTCTGCATCATCATCGCGGAGAGATTCAGCAGTGAACAGCAGTGCCGCAGGCGGCATAGGTGGTTTTTCAGGTGCAAGGATCAAAACACTCTCGCCGGGGTGCAGCCGAATGACACGAATCAAATTTTCCATAGGTAGATACCTCCTGCATTTTCATTGAGGGGAAACCCCTCTAATCATCGGTCATGGCAGAAGGTCAAAAATCTATACCGTGAAAATTTTTTGAATTGCTTTTGACTTGCGGCGCTTTTTTGGTCAGCGCAATGTAGATATGCTTCTTGGCACGGCTGATAAGCTGAGATACAGTATTGGGCTTGCAACCCATGATCACAGCGATGTCCTTGAACGGATACCCCTCCCAATAGGCAAGCTCGATCATCCGTCTCTGCCTATCTGTGAGCTGACGCAATGCAACCGCAAGACGCTCATTCCGGACGGTATCTACGAAGTCAGTAATCAGAACTTCCTCCAGCGGGTCACTATGCTCAGCCATGCGGCAATTCATGTAAACGAACTCATCACTCATACTTTCCAGCGAATAGCTGTGTCGGCGAAAACGCCGGTCAGCATTGTGAATGATGCGATCTTCATCTGCGATAATTTTCTTCCAGTCCAATGCAGAATTTCCTCCGTTTTGTAAGATTTTTGAAAATCTCACAACGGTGGTCCTCTGCACCGGGAATGAGGCGGCGCAACATGGCAAAAGGCACTATTGCAGGTCAAAAAGACCGCAACAGTGCCTATCTCAAAAATCCCCGTGGTAAAGGCAGCAGAGCCATCCGGCTCCGCCACGCGGGACAAGGGAGTTCATCTGTATGTAGGCTGTAAGCGCATAGCCGTTTTTATTTCTGCGGCAGATCAGACGGGCACGCTCTTTCACCGCCCCCTTTAGTTCTTAGAGCTTTTTAGAATATCATATAGTCAGTTATCTCTTTGCGAATCAATCGGATCAACATCGCAAGGGCAAAACTCATAATGGCAAGTCCGCTTAACTCGATCAAAGATATATAGTGCGGAGTATATGCCGCTGGGTGGTATATCACGATCCCTTCGGACCTCCAACGCCAAAACAGCAGCTCTTGCCCCAATATCACAAAGATCAGACCTAAAATGAAAAAGACGCAGACGAAAAAGCAGCCCCAAACGATCCTATAAAATAAATTGATCCGCTGTAAATACCGATCCCGATCCTCCATATCATCTTTTGCATGGATCGTGAACCTTCCAAAAACGCTCATAACATATAGCAAAATAGCAATGAGTCCAATCGCAGCAGCAAACATGATCTTATGGCCCATTCCACCACCTCTATCTTTCTATTTTTTTCAGAACGCACAGCAGTTTCTGCTGTTTCATCCGGTCATCTTTTTCAAAACAGCATTACCGGGTTCTCCGATTGTAGATCTCAAACTCTTCCATAACGATTCCGGCGATCTTTTCTTTCTCATTCTCGCCAAAGGGCAGGTCGATGTCTGTCAGGATCATCGTCTTATAGTAGTCCTTTCCGCTCTGGTAGATAACGACCAGACCGATCCTATCGTAGAGTGCGTGAGCATTGCCGGATGCCATATCCGTTTCCGGCATATTTAATGAGATGATCGCATGAAACCTGTTGTCCGAGTTTTTGCATTCTACCCATTTCCAGTTCCGCAGGTCAAATGGTGAGATCTTCTTGCCAGAACTGTAATTTCTGTTTCCGCTGCCGCCCCTGGTCACGACCGTCAATCCAGAATCCAAAAACTTGTCGTGTCTTTGCAGGTAGGCTATCAGGGTCTTTCGTTCCTGTTCCCGACGCCGCACATACTCCTCTTTGATCTCCGAAAAGGAAAGCACCATGGTATCAACCTCTCTTTCTCCGACCGCCCGATCGCGCTATTAGGCAGAGCAGCAGCAAAGTGACGCATACAAGTGCAGCCGTGACAGCCAGCTCCGGAACCGATGGACAATACGCAGCCTGCGTCATTTTCGCCGCACGAGCCAAGCAGAGCAGTCTGCCTCCCATTGCCACAAGTGCTGTCAGACAGAGTGCGAATGCGATCCGCAGCATCACAATGCACTTACCGGGACGCGCATTGTATTTGTAGCGCACGATCCGTGCGGCCTTTTTGGTTCTGAACTTTCTCCTGTGCATATATGGACCGTAGATCATGGTACACTCCTATCCGTTCAACAAAGTCAGCGTCAGCGTGTAAAAAGCCAGCCTTTTGCCGCAAGCTCATCAAAATACTCCTGACTTTGGAGTGTTGCTTTTGCATCCGTGCCAGCGGGGTCGGCCCGCACAATACCGCGCGTTACATAATAGCTGAAAGCATCAGCGAAAAACTCTGCTCCGTTTGTCTGCCGGTTGGTGGAATACAGGGTGCCGCTCCACTTTTCTTTGCTGCGGATCGTTTCAAAGGTGCTGTAAACATTTCTATCAATACCGGTAGTCTTGATCTTCTCCTGATAGTAATGACCCATCTCGTGAAGCAGGGATCTTTCAATGGCGAGGTAGATCGTCTTTTCTGAATAGACCGTCATGCCGCCAATGCCGTAAATGCCGCTTTTATCCGAGTATTCATTGATTTTTCCGGTATCAAAGCAAATCTTCCAGCCGTCTGCGACAAATGCCTTGCGGATCGGTTCCGGCACCTTTGCCATATCCGCATAGAAATCATTGATCGCGCTCTGAGGCAGATCCTTAACAACACCCTTCATCTCAGTCACGATAGGCGGCTCCTGTGCAGCTTTGGTATTCGTCAGCGCCGCATGGATGATGGATACCGCCTGCGCTCTGGTGATGATCTCCGTTGCGTCAGCGTCCTTAGCCGCAAGTCCTAACTCCTTGGCAGCACGCATCCCGTCGATGTTGGCATTTGGGTTTGCGCCATACAGCCGGCCGGAATAGACCTGTGTTCCGGTTGCTGTCAATGCATAGTTCCATGCGTTGCCGGCTTGGATGGTACAGTCTTTATACAATTCAAGTTCTGCGCCATAGCCTGTCCAACCACGGCGCACCACGCGGCGCAAATGATAGAGCATCGAGTCCTTTGCCACACCAAGATCGCCCGTGTCCTGCGCATCCTCCGGAATGCTCCTCGACAGCATCGTGCAGAACTGTTCTACCGTAATTTTCCCATCCGGGTTGAATTTTCCGTTGTATCCGGTCACAATGCCGTTGTCTGCCGCCCACTGAATGTCCTCGTAGCAGGTGTGGCTTGCTGGTACATCTGAGAATGTCAATGTATCTGCTGCCAGTGCAGTGGGGATCAGTCCGGCAGTCATTGCGGTGAGCATCATTGCAAATACAAGCACTGCCAGCCGACCACGCTGTTTTATGTAGGTTTTCATAGTTCTCAAGTCCTTTTCTTTATTTTTTATGGAGAGCCGCCTCTCCAAATTGATGAAAAAACTCTGCTGCGGGCATGGGTTTGCCAATCAGGTAGCCTTGCAGGCGGTCACAGCCGAGCGCTTTTAACAATTCAATCTGGCTGTCGGTTTCAATACCCTCTGCTACGCAGAGCATCTTCAAACCGTGACACAGTTCAATCGCCGCTTTGACCACATACTGCATCCGCTTACTGTGCTCTGCTTGGTCGATCAGGCTTTTGTCCAGCTTCGCGATGCTAAACTGTGACAAACCGATTGTATTCAAGTTAGACGCATTGACACCAAAGTCGTCGATAGCAACGGTGATGCCCCGTGCGATCAATCCATTTAACACATCGGACAACGATTCCAGATCGATCTCCACAAAAGACTCGGTGACTTCAAATACAAGCCGGGTCGGGTCAGCGCCGGTCTCCGCAATGATCTTGTCTACTCTGGTCAAATAATCCGGTTCAGATAATGTGAACCGCGAAATATTCACATTCAGCGTAAGTTCCGGCCACGCCGTTTTCCACTGCTGCAGCAGCTCACAGGCTTGCCGCAGCATTTCAAGATCCACCATGGAGATCATGCCCTCGCGTTCCATAATGGTGACAAAATCTTGCGGGAAATGGGTATGCCCATTGGGATCGACCTTGCGTACAAGTACCTCAGCACCATAGACCTTATCATTCTGGATGCTGTACAGCGGCTGGAGGTAGGGCACGAAGGTGCTGTCGCGAAATTCTTGCAGCAACAACTCTACGAAACCCGGACGCACTCCTTTCGTTTTTTCAATCGCTGCATAATACTTGGCTTTCTCGGCCTGCATCGCTTTTTCTGCCCGCTGGACCGCGATCCCGACATCTTCCTCATGTCCCCATGTGTAGCCAAATGCTGCAATGTTCTGCTCCAATATCAACGCCGCAGCGACCTTTCCCGCAGCGTTTTTGAATTGCAGATAATCGACATCCGGCCAAATGATGACGAATTCGTCTCCACTGATGCGGTAGATGCAGTCCTCCTGAAAATGCGTTTTGAGTATCTTGCACACCAGCTCGATCGCCCGATTGCCAAATTCGTAACCGTAATTGTCGTTGATCCACTTCAAACTATTCAAGTCAACAAAGCCAACGCCGGTGGGCACTTTTTTGCCAAGCAGATCGGCTAACATTTCGTCATAGGCAAGACGGTTGTTCAGACCGGTCAGAGGGTCATGGTAACTCTTATCGATCAATTCCTGTTTCAATAGCTGTTTAGAAAACTCGTTCTCCGCAATGTAAGTGATCCTCATCAACAATTCTGGCGCATCCATATTGGCATTTGGATTATCCACACCCAAAAAGCCGTGCAGCTTGCCATCGATGAAAATGGGGACGGTGATGAGGCTCTTGATGCCCTGCGGATGCAGGCAGTCATACTCGATGCTGCGCTCAGGATCATCCTTGAGCGCGTCCACATCCTCGATGACCGTAATCTTTTTCTCCCCGTTCAAAAAGGTGTTCACCCACACAGCGACCACGGCAATCGGCAGGTTTTGCAGATTGTCGATCTCCGGCGTTACTCCTTCCCGGCACACCTCATAGGTGTTTCGGGTCACATTCTTCTCCCAGTCAAACTCAAAAATATAGGCGCGGTCCGCATTGTAATGTTCAATGATGGTGTTGAGCATGGAATTAGTCGCTGATGAAAAGTCGTGGTTCATAACCAGATCTTCGATGCAGGTGACCAGCTTTTTCTCCGCCCTCAGATCATTTTGTGCAGCATTCAACTCGGTAATATAGCTGTCTATGCCAATTGCGATCTCCATACGGCAGGGCCTGCCCGCGTAGTCGATTACGCTGTCATGCAACAGCAAGTTGCCCGCCGTGGGGTGCTGACGGACCCATGTAATGCGCTTATCCTGCAAGCGCGACAGCTCTCCGTTCGTACAGAATTTGCAGGGTTTTTCTTCGCCCTGCAAAAATTCGTAGCACTTGACGCCTGGTGCAGGAGTTCCAAAGCGCTCCCGCCCGATCCGGTTCAGGTAGAGCAATTCACAGGTATTCAAATCAGCGATATAGATGATCTCATCGATTTGATCCAATATCTTGCGAATATCCATATCCACGATCTCCTTTTTGTTTTCTATTTCTATGGTAATTAGTGGATTTTTCCTTGATCGAACAACCTCATATCATCTAAATACCTTCTCCAAACGCTCCATCGTCGATGGAACGCTTGGAGAAGGCGGGGGCAAATGCCCCCAACCTCCCAAAAAGAAAAAGTGAAGGGAAATATCAATTATTTGCACGGTAGAGCAGCGTCACGATCTGGCCGCGGGTACAGTCCGCACCAGGACTAAACTTGCCGTTGCCGGTGCCGCTGGTGATGTTGTTCTGAGATGCCCACGCTACAGCGTTGGCGTAGTAGGCATTTGCCGCCACATCGCTGAAGCTGCCGCCGCTTACTGCGGGAGAACCGGCAGCGCGATAGAGGAAGGTAACGGTCTGACCACGGGTCACCGTTGCGTTCGGAGTGAAGGTATCCGCACCGGTGCCGCTGGTGATGCCATTCTCAACGGCCCACAGAACAGCAGTATAGTAGTAATCATTCTTGTTAACATCCTTGAATGGGTTTGCCGCGCTCTTAGGAGCAGGACTGCCAGCAGCGCGCCAGAGGAAGGTCACCATCTGAGCACGGGTGCAGGATGCACCGGGACTGAAAGTCTCTGCGCCGGTGCCCTCGGTGATGCCCTTTTCAACAGCCCATTGAACCGTTTCATAATAATAGGAATCACTCGCAACATCCTTGAACTCCGGCTGTGCCTTGATCGGCGCAAAGACCGGCTCTACGCTGACCTTGCTGTGCGGCATGACAAAGGTGTAGATATCATCCGCTTTCTTGGTAACGGAAATGGAATTACCGTTACCATCCCTGACCGTCAGGGATGCCAGCTTATAACCATCCTCCGGTTTGACCGTGATCGTCACGGTGTTGCCCCTGAAGGCGCTGCGGGTACTGACCGACACAGATTCATTCTTCACAGACGAGCTGCTGACAGGATAGGTCGGGGTGCTCCCGCTACTTTGACCGCCGCTGCTGCCGCCGGAGGATGGCCGCGCCGAGATGGTCAGCGTTCCGTTTTTCAGCACAAGCGGCTCATAGTTACCGCCCGCTGGCTCGGTTACGCCGGAGAGTACAATGTCATAGCTACCTGCTGCGCTTGTGTCTGGTGTAACTGGCGTACCATTCTTTTCGTAGGTGAGTACAACAATTCCGCCCAGCGTATCGCCGCCGAACAAGCCGTCTACGGTGTAATGCTCACCGAGGATGGGCGCTGTCAGGTCGGGCGCTTTGTCACCGGTCTGGATGGCATAGCTTTTCGCTGCTACTGTGATCTTGGCCTTTGCAATGCTCACAGAAAGGCTCTGCTCTGCGGCACTGTCATGCGTATCATCTCCCACGACCTTGTACCAGACGGTGTATGTCCCGGCATCGGTCGCCATAGGGACATCGGCGCTATAATCGCCGGTATCGCCTAAACGATATTCCATCCTGCCACCGCTGGTGCTGCCTGCGGTGATCAGCGGCTGTGCGGTGCCGTTGTAGGTCAGGGTGTTTGCCGTAGGCGCGGTCACAGACGGAGCAGCAGGCTGATACGCCGGAAGCTCGATGCGGGTGACGGCGCTGTTGCTGCCGTCCGCGCCCTGCGCGTAGAGAAATACACTCTTTGCGGCATTGTCCGTCAGACCGGTCAAAGCGATCTGGTTTTCGCCAACCGTCATCACAGCCTCCGTTCCGGCAAGGACATCGGTGTGATCGCAGCTCAGATCGGATGCATCCCGCACGATATAGTGATAAGTACCCGCAACGGGTGCGGTGAAGGTCACAGTGCCGGTGCTTTTGCTCTCGCGGACTGCTGCTGTATCGGTCAGTGTCATAGATGGAGCAATATGTTCCTCGATGTTGATGGACTTTACCGCACTCATCTCACCGCTTTTGCCAGCGGTCGTATGATCCTTGCCCGCAGCCGTGCTGCTGGCAGTGATGTAATAGAGCTTCTTCGCGCTGTTTCCGGTCAGGCCGGTGAGAGCGAGGAGGGCTTCGTCAGTGTCGAGAGCCAGCTTCGTGCCCCCCAACACCGCATCTGCGCTCGGCTCCGGCTGATCAGCATCCTGAACGAGATAGTACATCGTACCGGCGTAGTCGCTGGTGTACTCAAACTCCGCCGTATCTGCTGCCGTTCTGCTCACAGAGGTTTGATCCAGATTGGGGTGCGGCTCGGTGCCTGTCTGGAAGAAATGGACATCATAGCTCACAGGGATCGGCAGATCATGCTCGTCCACGATGCCCTCGATGGTCACCTTGACCTTATCTCCCGCGCCATAGGCCACATGAGGGCGGAATGCGATAAGCTGCTTGAGGGGACTGCTGCCGATGGTAAACAGACGGTTCTCAGACTTTTCCGCCGCTGTGAGATTGTTGAAGTCCAACACATCCGTTGGCTTCCCGTCGCACTCCAGCGTCACCTTCAGAGTGGAGGTATCCACCTTGACGCTGCCTGCATTGATGAAGTAGCTCCACGGATTGCCCTGATAGGGGTTGCCCTCCGGATAGCTCATCTGCCATGTGCCGCGAGCCTGAAAGGTCTCGATAGGCTGTCTGCGGGAAGGCCACAGTACGGCGGACAGGTTATCCGGGTCGCCGCCATAATAGGTTACGAACATAGCCACCGCAGAGCCTCGCGCCTTGCCGGTCTTGGGATTTGTCGTACCGGAGAGGTCGGCCGCTCCGAAACCGGTCCCGGAAAGGCCGGGGTTGAGGATGTAGCTGCGATGGGAAAGGCCGGTCCTGTCATTTCCGATGTCCGGCATGAAGCTGTTGACCATCTTATTCGCCACGCCGCTGCCTGCCACGATATTGGAGCCGCCGGGGCCTGCTTTCGCCCATCCGAACACACCACTCACAATGCCTGCCGCCAGTGCTTCATTTCCATCGACATTATGGGTGATGGTATTCAGCTCTGCCATCAGTGCCGCACCAGCCTGCGCTCTCCACTGGTAGCCGCCGATGCGGTCATTGGTGTGGATATAAAGCAGCTGCAAACCTGCACTGTAACGCATGAAATTGGTGGCGTTGAGGGCATTGTCCAGTGTTTCCTGCGACAGGCTGCCCGCCAGCGTATCGCGGTCTGCTTTGCCCTTTGCGTCCAGCAAAGCAGAGGTGTCCGTTCCGATCCGGGTGTTGATCTCCTCGTTGGAGATGTCCGGCTGGATGTCATACTTGTCCGGCAGAGAAGTGTCATACGGATGCTCTGCGTAGAACTGATTGATCTCCGCGAAGGTGTGCTCCGTAGGATACTTGAACTGAAATGCTGAGATCTGCTGTTCTTGCGGCTGTGTGCTGCCTGCATCTGCGGCGTAGGCGATGCTCTGCGCCGGGGCAAGCAGCAGTGCGGCGGTCAAGGCCGCCGACATCGCTTTTACGGCGAATGGGTGCGCTTGGCGTTTTCTCATAAAATTGCTTCCTCCATAGATTTGAATTGCAAGGGGCGAAGTAATTTCCTTCTCTAAATGCCCATCCATAAAAGATAGGCACTTAGAGAAGAAAGGGGCCGTTTCCGGCCCCTCCCTCCTTGCTCGATGGGTGTGTCACGCGATCACTTCAGCTTGCCCCAGCTCTCCACGCCATCGTTGTCGATGGAGTGGTCATGAGCAATGGTCGCTTCCATGATGTTGTAGTAGGCCCAATAGGTATTGGGAACATCGTCAAATTGTGCCGTAGCATTGCTGTCCACAAAGTTGCGGTCCGCAGTGCGGTTGAGCATCCGGTTGACGATGGTGACGACTTCCGCGCGGGTGATCGTTGCCTGCGGGCGGAAGCTGCCGTCGCCGTAACCGTTGATCCAGCCGTAGCTGACTGCGCTGGTCACAGCGGAGTAGAACCAGTCGTTCGTGGAAATATCCGTGAACGGATTGGTCACATCAGCGGAGACATTCGCAAATCGCATAGCGATCACGGTGAACTCCGCACGGGTGATGGTGCGGTTCGGGGCGAACTGGTCATTGCCAATGCCCTTGATCACACCGAGGGAAGCCAGCGTGCGAACGGCATTTCCATACCACGCGTCGGCGGGCACATCCGTGAAGTCCACGGTGATGTCCACATTCTTGTTCAGGAGCAGGTTGTAGAACATCTGCGCTGCCTGAGCGCGGGTCATGTTGTCGTTGGGTCCGAACAGGCCGTTGCCATAGCCGCCCATATAGCCATTGTGCTCCTTCGTCTGGAGCCAACCGGCAACGCCGGTCACTTCAGGGTCGGCCACGATGCTGTTGTACTTCACGAACTTGACCTGGATGGTGTGGTTTGCCTTCACGCTGTCGAAGGTGTAGGTGCTGACAGCGCCCACGCTCTTGCCATCGACGATCACATCAGAGATGCGATAGCCATTGATGGGGTTGATCGTGAAGCTCTGGTCCTTGCCGCGAGCCACGGTGACATTGCCGCTGGGGGAAATGATGCCGCCGTTGCCTGCGCTGGCCTTGATGGTGTAGCTGCTGACCGTAGAACTGCCACCGCCGCCACCACCGGAGGAGCTACCGCCGCCAGTGCTGTTCTTGGTGTAAGTGAAGGTGATGGTGTAGTCCGCCAGATTTGCGCTGACCTCGCCGGAAGCCGTCTTGGTCGCCTCGCCGCTCACCGTGTAACCGGTGATGGTGGCTGCCTCCACAGGTTCGGAAATGCCGCGCTGGACGGGTTTGACGGTAGCCGTCTTGATCTCGGTGCCGCTGCCATCCACATAGCGGATGGTGTACAGCAGGGTCATTTCACCGTTGGGCTTGATGACCGTGCCATTGGGCACCTTGAAGTCTGCGGGGTTGCTGCCGGGGATGTTCACATCGGCACCGCTCGGATTCGTGATGGTGACATCGCCGTTGGACTCGATGCGGCCAGCGGGCTTGTTGGGGCCAGCAGGCGCGATGGTGATGTCGTCATTGCCAGTACCGATCACACCGTCCTTGCCGGGGAGCACGATGGTTCCATCCGGCTTCTGGATCGGCTTGGTGTTGTCCACATCGGGGTTGCCATCCGGGCCAACAGTGGTTTCGCCCTTGATCTCGGAGCCATCCGGGAGCTGGACCTTGCTGCCTTTGGGCACGAAGACCGAGCCGTCCGGGTAGACATTGACTTCGCCCTCGATGACCTTGATGGGAGTCGCATTTGCAGGCTGCTTGATCTCGCTGCCGGCAGGTGCCTTGATAAAGCCCTTATCAACAGTGAGGTCAGTGCCAGCGCCCGGAGTTACGGTAACATCGTCGCCGCCTTCGGGCTGGCCGCCCTTACCGGGCAGGGTGATGACCTTGGTGTCCGCATCCAGCTTGTACAGGATTGCGTACAGATTCAGGGGTTTGCCGTCCGTCAGCGTCACCTCAGCACCGTCTGCGTGGAACGAGGAGGACTGAGATGCTGCCTGCATCGTAGACCAACCCATGAAGGTCCAGCCAGCAGGTGCGGTAAAGTGCTGAGTATAGGCGTCGAGGTTGCGGGTGATGGTTGCGCTGTCCGCGCTGGTGACAGTCTGCGTTGCAGTTGCATCACCAGTGTTGGGGTCGAACACGATGTCCGCCGAATACTTCTGTGCGGGAGGAGTCGGCGCGCCGTCCTTCCACTGTGCGGTCAGGGTGGTGTTCTTGGTCACTGCCACCTGACTGTCGGCATCATGCTTGCTGTCCAGTTCGTCCAGCCAGCCATCGAAGGTCTTGCTATTGGGCGCGGTAAAGGTATCTGCGCCCAGCAGGGTCGTGTCGGTATCCTTTTCAACGATCTGCCGGATCACATCGCCGGAACCCTCACCGGGTTCATAGGTCACAACGAAGTAATTCGCCGGCGTCACATCATCAGGGATACGCTTGTCGGGAGCAATCTCGGTTCCGTCGGGCAGCTTGATCGTGCCATCCGGCTCGACTACGGTGCCTTCGGGGACCTTGATTTCTTCCTTGCCATTTTCGGGATGCTTGGGGTCCGTAGGACGAGTCACAGTACCGCCATTATCCTCCACCTTCACGCTGCCGTCCGGCTGCGGGGTGACCTTGCCGTTAGGCTTGTCGGGAGTGACGATCACATTGTCTTCGTCCTTCGGTGCCTCCAGCTCGCCGTCCTTACCGGGCAGCTCGATGGAGCCGTTGTTGTTGACCTTCGCCCAAACCGCAGAAAGGGTCATGGCGTCAGTCGGGGTGATCGTACCGTTGGTCTTGAAGATAGTATCTCCGGACTTCCAGTACAGGAATGCGTGGCCGCTGTAGCTAAAGGTATTCGCGGCCAGAGGTGCGATGGTTTCGTTCTTGGTGGCATAGACCTTGCGCGTGTCATTGGTGCCGTTGTTGGCCTCGTAGGTCAGGACCACGACATCGGCATTGTCAGTGCTGCCGTCCGGCTTGACCTCAATCTGGCCGCCGCCATTGGGCTTGTTGATGCTCAGAGAGCCGTCCGGCTTCAGGGTGCCGCCGTTGGGCAGTGCGATGGTCTCATTGCCCTTGACCACATTGCCGCCAGCGGGGATGCTGATATTGCCGGTGTCAGGATCGCGGGTCACGCCGATGCCATTGGCCGTCACATTATCGTCCGTGGTGTTGGGGTTGCCGTCACCGGGGACAGTGATGGAGCCGTTGGTTCCGACTTTGTACCACTGTGCGTACCAGGTCTGGTCCTTGCCAGCCTCCACTTCGACGACGGCGTTGGCAGCCTTGAGGGTGCCGGTGCCGTTTGCCTCAGTGTTCCAGCCGCCGAAGTCCCAGCCAGACACGCTGAACGGGTTAGAACGCAGGTTGATAGAGAACTTGGTGGAGTCATTCGCACCCACGGTGTCCTCGATTTCCTTCGTCTTGCCGTCGTTGGCCTGATAGGTGATCTTAGCGGAGTGGGTGTAGGTAGCCTTGTTCCACTGAGCATACAGGGTGATGGTCTTGCCGTTGTTCGGAATGGTGATCGCAGAGTCCTCCGCATAAGCGGTGCCGTTGATACCGTTCTCAGCCGTATTCCAGCCGGAGAAGTTTTCACCATTCTTCGTGAAGGGGTTCTTGATCGCGGTGATGGGCTGATCGTTCTTGATGAGGTCGATCACATCCTCGCCGGTGCCGCCGTTGGCCTTGTAGACCACGGAGATGTAGTCAGTAGGCGTTGCGCCGGGGAGCTTGTCGCCGGGTTTGATCGTGCCGCCGTTATCGGGCAGAATGATCGTACCGTCCGGCTTGACGATCGTTCCCGTGGGAACCTTGATGTTTTCCTTGCCCTGATCGAGGTGATTGGGGTCCTTGGGCCGGTTGACCGTGCCGCTGTTGCCCTCCACCTTGGCGTTGCCGTCCGGCTGCTTGGTAACAGTGCCGTTCGGCTTGTCCGGGGTGACGAGAACATTGTCCTCCGGCGTGGTCATGGAGCCGTCCTTGCCGGGCAGCTCGATAGAGCCGTCGTCGTTCTGCTTAGTCCACTGTGCGTGAAGCGCCAGATCCTGATCGCCAGCCACATACTTGTCATTGGGTGCGTACACCTTATCATCGGTGCCCATCCAGTTCACAAACTGATAACCGGTCCATGTGAACGGGTTAGCCAGAATGGAGACGCTGTCGCCCTTGACGACCTTGACTGTTACATCGGGAACATTCTCGCCGTTGTTGATCTGGTAAACCAGTTCGATGACCTTTGCGTCAGCCTCGGGCTGGCCGTCCTTATCGGTGACATCGGGTTTTGTCGGGTCGGTCTTGCCGGGGATGGTGATCGTACCATCATCGGTCTTGCCGTTACCGTCCTTGTCCGGGCGGTTGATGATGACCGTGCCGTTGGGCAGGAGCTTGCCGCCGTCCGGCATACCGATCACGGAGCCGTCAGGCAGAGTCACGCTGCCGCCCTTGGGAACTTCGATGTTGCCGGTGGCTTCATCGCGCTTGGGGGCGGTAGTGCCGTTGCCCTTTGCGGTGGCGTTGGTATCCTTATTGTTAGGATTGCCATCCTCGCCGGGAACGGTGATGCTGCCGTCTGCGTTGACCTTGTACCACTGAGCGTAGAGGTCCTTGGCGTCCTTATCGTTCAGAGGCAGGATCGCATTCGGCTGATAGAGCGTTCCGGTGCCGTTGGCCTCTTCGTTCCACCCGCCGAACAGCCAGCCAGAAATCTGGTAGGGGCTGCTCTGGAGTGTCGCTTTGAGGTTCGGGTCGGTGTCGTGGCCCACATTCTGGAGCACGTCCTTATCCGGGGTACCGCCGTTGGGTTTGTAGGTGATTTTTGCGAGATACTTGTAATTTGCGCTCCACTTGGCGTACAGCGTGATGCTGGTATCGACCGTCTTGTCCTTGGCATAGGCCGTGCCGCTGCCGAGGCCGCTGTCGTTCCAGCCTTCAAACTTCGCATTCGTGGGGTGGGTGAACAGGCTGCCCGCAACCTTCAGCTCACCCTTCTTGCCGATTTCCTTCTTCACATCGCCGGAGCCGTTGTTGGAATCATAGGTGATGGCAACATAGGTGTCGGGAAGTGCGTCGGGGATCTTCTGCTCGGGCGTAATGGTGCCAGCGCTATTGGGCAGGTGGATGGTGCCGTCCTTGTCGATGGTGGTGCCACCGGGGACGATAATATCTTCCTTGCCGTCAGCAGGCTTGGTCGGGTCTTTGGGACGGGTCACGGTGCCCGTAGTGTTGTCGGGGATCGTGACACTGCCCTTTACGGGGTCAGGACCGGGGTTGAGTGTGGGCGGGGTGTTGGGATCGGTGGGCTTGACGATGATGTCATCGCTGTCACCGATCTTGTCGCCCTTACCCGGCAGGACGATAGAGCCGTCCGGACGGGTGTAGGTGATGGTCAGGGTCGCGGTCTTTTCAGCGGGCGTCACGGACACAGTTGTGCCGTTGACACCAGAACTGGTACCAGCGCCATTGCCATCCTTGAACACATAGGTAGATGCGGTGTAGCCGTCAAAGGCGGGGATGTCGATGGAATTTGCCTCGCCCGTGTTGGCGTTGATCGTCTTGGGCGTCTCCAGGTCGTAACCGTTGTACTTGTACTCCACGGTCAGCGCCGTCTGATACTCGGAAGCCTTGGTGGTCTTGTAGTAGTAGGTCACAGTCGCGTTCTGCGTGAGGCCCGTCAGCGCCAGTTTGTTGTTGCTGTACTGGGTGGGCAACTTGTCCGCACCGCCGTTGGTCAGGGTCGCGCCGTCAGCAGTGATGCCGATGAGCGTGTAGCCTGCCTTTTCGGGCGGGTAAAGGGTCGTGCTGCCGCTGTGGGTGTCGATGTTCTTGATGACCTCGTAGGTCTCATGGGCAGTGGCAGTACCGTCATCCACCACAGTTTTGGCTGTGACAACAACGAAGTTGGCCTCGTAGTAGAACTCGACCTCCTTGGTGTTGTTGGTCACTTCCAGAACATAGGGGTTCGCCTGACCGCCTCTCAGGTGATACTTGTTGTCCAGCAGATAGCTCGGTGCGCTGATGGACACCTTCTCGCCCACAACGGCCTTAATGGTGTACTCATTGAGCAGCTTGCCCGGATTGGTCGCATCACCGAAGTGATAGTGGACCGTCACATCGCCGGTAGACTTGGCCGCATACAGGAAGTAGACCTTCAACGGAGCCGTGGTATTTTCAACCGTGTACAGCTTGCTGAAGTCGTCTTGCAGCGCCCAGCCGTTAAAGCTCTGCGCCACAGCCTGATAGGTCTCACCCACGCGGGCATCCGCCGGCTTAACGGGGGTCACGCTTTTGATCACATACTTCGTATCAAAGTCTGCTTTCTTCAGCGCGTCCTCCAGAGTGAGCTTTTCCGCGTCCAGCGCGTCCTTGTTCACGGGAACGAACTCGACTTCGCGGGTGCCCTTCACATAGTAAAGGGTGTACACATTGTTGCCGAGAGGCGAGCTGGTAGTGACAGAACCGGTGCCGTTCGCCGCAAATTCAGGGCTGACATCGGTGCCGACTTTGTCCGCATCCGTGGTGAACCGATAGCCGTAGGTGCTCAGATCAAGGGGGTTGCCATTGGTGTTGGGGTTATAGGTCTTATTTTCCTCGGCATTGACCACCGCGATGATCTTTGTCGTTCCGTCGGTCAGCTTCTCCTTCAGGAAGAAGTAGCTGTGGCCGCGCGTCTCATACTTGAAGGAAATCTCATTGTTCGACTCGGTGCTGCTCAGCGTCACATTCTGGATCAGCTTCTCGCCGGTTTTCAGAGCAAAGCCGTCCAGCACAGGGGCGGAGACTTCGATTTTCTGGCCCTTGCGGTAGCCGGTCAGCACCTGATCGGTAACAGGAGCGCCGCCATTCGTCAGCGGCTGACCATCTTTATCCAGGAACTTGATGGTGATCTGCGCTGTGTCCTCCTTGAAGTGATAGATGATGACCGCATTGGCATCATCCTTCACATCAGAAGCAATCACGCTCTTGCCGTTGATCTCGTAGGTGGTTTCGCTGTAGGTATAGCCGGGGATCATGCTCTTCACCGCATCAGCGGGATAAGAGACCACATTGCCGGTGCCCTTGTCCACCTTCTTGTCGTAGCTGTAGAGTTCCTGCGTACCAAGCATAAACTTGACGGTATGTGTCACGAAGTTCGCCTGCGCCACCGGGAGGTAGCGGAAGATCACCGTGTTCGTGTCATTCAGCGAACCATACGCAACGGAAACAAACTGCATATTGGCAGATTCCGTACCATTCAGAGTAGCGCCGCGCAGTGCATAGCCCTCCATGGCCGGGGCCCAAATCTCCAGTGTGTCGCCTTCCTTCAGCGTGTATGTTTTGGTATAACCGGAGGGGGCAGTCATTGTCGCATCGGGATTTGCTGTATTGGAGTTATCCTTCAGCACGACAGTGACCGTCTTGGGGTTCTTGATGGTGTACTCAAACGTCACGCTGTCGTTCGTGCCGGTCGGGGTGATCGTCTGACTTGCCGCTGCACCGGACTTCAGCGTGTAGCCGGTCCACGTGGGAGCCTGAATGACCGTCTCCACGCCCTTGATGGCGGTGACCGTATAGCTCTGGAACACCTTGCGGTCACAACTCAGGTTCACAGTGACCTGCGTGTACTGGTCTGCGCTGGTATTCTTGTACCAGAAGGTCACAGTCTGACCCGCCTTGTCCTCCACGAAGTAGGAGGTCGGGTTGCGGTCTGCCACAGCCTGATAGTTGCTGGGGACTGTTACATTCGTGAAGGTGTGGCTCTTGCCGACTTCCAGACCGTTGAGCGGCTGCTCTTCGATCTTCGCACCGGTATCCACATTCTTCTTGATGATGGTGACATCCTGCGTCTTACGGGTATATTCGTAAGTCACGATAATGTCGCCAACACCGTCATAGGTATAGGTTGTGAGGTTGTCCTTCACCTCCGTCTTTCCGTTGACCATCACGCTCTTAGGCGCGGTGGGGGTCGTGTAGTATTCGATGGTCGGGGCTGCGGCATTGCCGGTCAGCGTGATCTTGCTGCCGTTTGCCACGGTGCCGCCGTCCTTGCGGTAAAGCTCCGTACCGTCCGCGGTCACGATGATCGTGATGTTGCCGTTGTCCTTGGTGTAGATGAACTCCACCTCGGTATCGCCGTTGGGGGTCAGCTGCTTATTCTGCTCCTCGGCCGTGTAGCCGGGGACAGACGGGGCATTGATCGTAGCCTGAACGCCCTTCTCCAGCGAAGTCGTGTAGCTCTGGAGCGGCTGACCGTTGTACATCGCCTTGACGGTGACATTGGCCATATTGCTCTCATAAGTCAACACAACTTCGACGGTGCCGCCCTTGTCAACGCCGGTCAGGCTCACATTGAGCTTGCCGTTTGTGACATCCTTGGTCTTATCCGCGTTGTTCACCTTTGCGCTGGCCAGCTTCAGGCCGGGCAGGGTGAACACGGTGACCTCCTTGGAGGCTGTGCCGTGGGTGACCGTCTCTCTGCTCTCAAACAGCGTACCGCCGTTGGGGCCGACGCCCTTCACATGGATGGTGACCAGCTGCTTGTCGATGGGCTCATACTCAAAGGTGACCGTCTCATCCTTGGTGATGTTCGTGAGCTCCTTCACTGCTTCCGCATTGGCGGCCATGGTGTAGCCGTAAATGCTGGGCGCGGTGATCTTCAGGCTCTCGCCGTCCACCACCTGATAGGTGTCCTTGAAGTTGGTGACTGAGAGGTCCTTGTTGTTCAGCGTGTCCTTCAGCACCACCGTAACGGTATGCACATGGGGGACATACTTGAACACGACCTTGGCGGTAAACGGAGCCGCTGTGCCGGTGGGAGTGACCGTCTTATCCTCATTATTGTAGGTCGGATCGGCCTTGTAGCCATAGGGCGCGGCGGGAGCCTTGATGAGCTGCGCCTTGTCCTTGACGCCGGGCACCTGATAGGAGCTGATGACCTTGTCGCCGTTGGAGCTGTCCACCAGCTTGACCAGAACATAGGCATCGTTGGAGGTGTCCTTCTCATAGAAGAACTTCACATCCTGATCCTCGCTCTTGTTGTTGGTGATGAAGAAGGTCTTGCTGGCGTCGCCCTTCACCTTGTAGCCCGCGATCTCCGGGGCGGTGACGGTGATGGTCTGGCCGGTGGTGATACCCTTGTAGCTGGTCTTGTCCAGATTCAGGATCTGACCGTTTTCATCATCCACATAGGCGTAGACCGCGATGTCCTTGGTCTTGGGCTGGTACTTGTAGGTGACGGTGATGTCGTTGGTGCCGTCGAACTTCGTCGCATCACCAGCGGAGGTAGCGGTGCCGTCCGCATCTGCATCCACCAGCTCATAGTTGTCGAAGCTGGGTGCAGCCGTACCGGCCTTGTTGGGAGCCTGTCCCTTCACCAGCGTACCGCCGGAGAAAGTGCCCAGCTCGCGCTTGACACCTGCGCCGTCCACATAGACCGCCTTGTAGATCAGATTGCCCGTGGTCTTCTCATACTGGAATGTGATCTCCTTGTTGGTCTCGCTGGGCGTGAAGTCCTTGGTGTTCTCCCCGCCCACAGGCTGATAGCCGATGAGGTTGGGGGCGGTGATGGTGGTCTGCTTGCCGATCTCATACTCCACCACCTGATTGGTGTAGTCCGGGATGGGGTTGCCATTGGCGTCCGTCGCCTTGATGGTGACATCCACCATGTTCCAATCGTAGTAGAACACCACGACCTTGTCGCCGGTTTCCAGGTTGATGGTGTACTGCGCCGTCTCGCTGGAGGTATCCAGCTTGGTGGCGTCGCTGGTCAGCGTCACCTTGTTCTGCTTGTAGTCCGACTCGGTGCCGTTGCCGCTGGCGGCGCTGCTGACCTTCCACTTCTCCCACGGCCAGCCGCTTACAGGCTTGTCCAGAATGCCGTCCTTGGTATTGCGGATGGTGGTGTACTCCCACAGCTGCACATCTGCGTGACCGGTACGCTTGCCGATACCCACAACATAGATCGTGGGGGCCTTTGCATTGACCGTGTTGTTGCCAGCGCCGATGGAAATGTCCGCGTGGACATCCTGCACCGTCAGGATGGCAATGCCGTTGCGGTCAGAACCGCCGCTGTGCAGGTGCTGCTGCTTCACGGTGACTTTGCCATCGTCGGTGGAATAGGTCGTCCAACTGATGGTATTGTCATTGGGGTCAGCCACGGCGTCGCCCCGCTTCGTCAGCGTGTAGCCACCAGTCATGGCGTTGTCCGTGTCGGCAATGGTCAGGTTCTCACCGTTGATCTCATAGCCCACATTGGGTTCGAGGGTCGTGGTGAAGGTGTGGCCGTGCCACGCCTTGTCGGCGTCCGTCCATGTCATGTTGGACGGCGTCTGCTTTGTCACCTGATACCAGCCGAGATAAATCTTGTCATTCGCAGTCTTGGCGGTGTACTCGACCTCCTTGCCGTCGTCATAGACGACCTTGACGGTCTGCCCCTTCTCAGGGATGACGATGCTGGCCTTGCCCTTGTTCTGCTCCAGAATGGGGCTGTCGGGGTCGTTGGCATTGAGGGTATAGGGCTTGTCCGAGGTGATCTTATACCCGCCGGTGATGGCGGTGCCGTCCTGATCCATCGTGCCGTTCAGGACAAGGGGATAAGTCGCGCTATTGGGCGTGACGGTCACCGTGCCGCTTCGCAGGTTGACTTCGCCGGTTTTGGTGATGTCCACATAGACACCGGCGGTGTCGGCGTGGATGGTGCTGCCGTCATACTTGCTGGTCGCCTCGTAAGCGAGGGTGGCCTGCTGAAACAGCAGCTCATCGCGGGTGGGGGTGAGCCCGGTGTTCTCGCGGCTTTTCGTCAGCAGGGTGACGGTGTTGTTTTCAACCGCCTTCTGCAAAGCTGCGTAGGGGGTGCGATAATCGCCCACCTTAGTAGTAGTAGTAGTAGTAGTAGCCTCATAGGTGACTTTAGCGTTGGGGTTGTAGCCAGCCGCTGCGGTAATGCGGTTTTCCCTTGTGATTCGCAGCAGGTTTGTGAAAAACTGACCGGCAATATTTCCGCAGTAATTAACATCTCGTCCACTTGCTGGAGCAACCCAGTTACCATCTGTGATTGCAATAAGCCGTCCGTATTTCGCTCCATCTTCCCGCTCACCGGCGAGGTAGGATGCCGCCCACATATTTTGGGAGCCATCCACAAATGTTGCCCAAAATACCGGCTCAATTCCATCACCCGTTTTGATTGGCGCTGTCCAGTCTACATGCCAATTGTCAGGCATATTTTCAGTCAATCGTTTAGCATAGTCAGTAGATTTGTCTTTCCACGCATTCAGAGTGCCTGCACCGCTTGGAGAACCCATAGCAGCAAAATCGGCGGAGCCAAGAGCATTCATCCAGACATTAGTTGCCGCGCGTACTCCATTGAATCCCGCTTGTGTATCCTCTGCCTGGAAATAGATGCACCCGCCTGCGTTTAGATAATCAATCAGCTTTTTTTGGCCATCCGCAGTCAAGTTGCCCCAAGCTCCGTTGACTAAAATCACATCATACTGCATGATATTGTTAATATCATCAAAGGAGTATGTTCCCTTTTTGTAATCAGTACCGGACGGGGATTGGTATTCTTTATAATCAACTGTTGCGCTAATTGAATTCTTTATCGTGGCATTATGGACGCCTCTGAAAGTATCTTGTACAGCTACTCTCAGGTTGGATATGAGTGTTGATGCGTGTCCTTGACGAAAAACATAGCTACCCTGATTAACAATACTACCGATAGATGCTGTAGCTCTTGCGCCCGGATCAATGAACAAAACTTTAGGGGTTTTTCTCGTAACATAAATATCCCCATAATTGATGCTCAATATATAATCTGCATGATCCGAATAGATTGCTGCATAACTCAAATCGGTATCCTGTAAGGTATAGCGTCCACTCTGAACAATCTCAAAGGGAGCACCAAGATCATTGCCATAGTAGATGCCGATCTTTTTCGTTGCCTCCGCGTTCAGTCGCACCGTCGCACCGTCCTCGATAACGAGGTTTCGGGCGGTGCTATTTACGGTGTTGCTCGTGATGCTGGGCGCGTGGCGAGAACTCCGGTCATTGTAGCCCAAGTCCAGCAGACCACCGTTTTTCACATAGACCGCGCCGGTGCTGGCAACGCCGTTGTTCTGGATCGTCAGTTCATCCAGGACCAGATGGCCGCCGCTCTCAACAACTAACGGCGTCAGATCAGTAGAGCTGTTCGCCAGAAAGCCGGTGCCGTGGAAGATCAGCGTTTGCCCGTCCTTGACCGTGACTGCTGCGCCGGGGGCGACGCTGCTGGTGATGCTGACATCCACGATGTCGTTCTGTGCCAGCTGCTCGTCTGTCGGCCAGGTATTGGTCAATTTCAGTGTCGTCTTGCCATTCGTACTGGTCGCGGCCTGCACAGAGGGCAGCTCCGCCGCCAGTGCGGTGACAAGGGTGCTGGGGATGAGGGAGATTACCATGGTCAGCACTAAGAGCCATGATAAGAGTCGTTTTTTCATGCGTAATTACTCTCCTTTTGTATCATCAGAATTTCATGGTTTCCTTTCTCCAATGACGGTGCGCGCACCTCATATCCGAGGGAGCGCACACTGTGCACCGCGTTGACCGGAACGCACTCGTCGTGAAAGCAACGCGGCGCAGCCGGGATCGGCGGCAGGATTGCAATGACCTGTGCATCATAGCTCACTACCCATCACCCCCTCTCGGAAAAGCAAAACAGCGGACAGGTCTGGGACCTGCCCGTGCTTCGCCCGCACGGTAGGCGGGAAGCGTATTATGGGGCGGAGCCATGCTCCACCAGTTTTTCAAGGTGCAGGGCGGTCTTGCCGGATGCTCCGGCGGGTCCTCTGCCAGCCGCAGATAGACCCGTGCGCGGCGGGTGGTAAACCGCCGTTCCAGCAGGGCGCAGTGTTCGGCGGCATAGGCCGCCAGTTGCCGCGCCTGTGCGTTGGCTCTCTCTCGGAGCATGAGCTTCACCTCTCTTTCTCTCTTTCGGGTGTGTTACGCGTCCGCCAGGAGGGACGCGATGGTTTTCTGCTTGAACGCCTCGTCCAAATAATTCTGGATATGGGCGTAAAATTTGTGGACGGGACAGTTGGGCGCGCCGTTCCGGGAGCAGAAGCCGTCCTCCTCCAGACAGCGGTTGATCCGCGTCGTTCCCTCGGCGATGTTGATGATCTCATGGAGGGAGATGTCCTCCGGGCGGCGGCTGAGGGTGAACCCGCCGCCGGTGCCGCGCTGGGTGGTCAGGATGCCCGCCTCTTGCAGCGGACGCGCCAGCGTTGCGATCACCGTCTGCGGGATGCCCATCTGGGCGCTGATCTCTGCGCTGGTTGCCGCCGTCTGCGTGATAGCAAGATACAGCACGATGCGGATCGCATAGTCTGTTGAAATTTTCAGCTGCATGGTCAGGCTCCTTTGAAGAATAGAAAGGACACTTTACTTTCTATCAATACGAATAAAAAAATATGGATGGATGCCGTCAGACCTCGCCGCCGGTGTGGTTATCAACGAAATCAGCATTTTGCCGTTAAAACAAAAACGCCGGTCATTCCGGCAATTTGCGAAATCAGCATTTCGTTGACAGGCTACGGTACACTTTTACCTGATTCGGAGAAAATTTTCTCAGTTGGCGTTTTCTGAACAAGAAAAGGTGTTCATCAAGGCGCAAAAAACCAGACCCACAAAATCTAAAATTTTTGTGGGTCTTATTCTCATGCCTCCGCACCCGATAGGTATTGCATTTTCGGGGAAGTCATGGTATACTGCAAGCAAAAATAATGTAGATAACTGTCGAGCATTTTGCAGGTGCGATCAACGAAATGCTGATTTCGTTTTCTACGATACTAACCTCAGCTTATCCAACTGCCGTGCCTGCTCTGCGCCGCTGACCGCTAAGTAAATGCGGGTGGTTTCGATGGACGAATGCCCCAGCACATCCGCAAGGCGGGCAATGTCTTTGCAAGCCTTGTAAAAAGTCGTGGCAAACAGGTGCCGGAAGTTGTGCGGGAATACCTTGCCCGGCTCTACCCCCGCCGCTTGACACAGCCGCTTTAACTCATACCAGACCTGCCGCCGTGAGATCGGCTTGCCGCTTTTGGTGCGAAAGATCGCGCCGGAAGCGATTTTTTCTTTTTTCGCGTACTTTACCAGCTTGCGGTGCAGTTTGGTCGGCATCAGGATCGTGCGGATCTTGCCTTTCAGGGTGATGGTGGCGCGCCCGTCTTTCGCCGCTTCCACGGTGATATACCGCAGCTCGCTCACCCGGATGCCCGTCGCGCACAGGGTCTCCATGATGAGGGCGAGGCGTTCCTGCCCGGTCTCCCGCGCGGCGGCGAGGAGACGGTCGTACTCCTGCCGGGTCATCTCTCGCGTCGGGTCGCGGAACAGCTGGTGTTGAATCTTCAGAAATTTGACTCTGATAGACCAGCCCATAAACGCAAAAAAGCCGTTGATGGCGGACAGCATCGCATTGATGCTGGTCGGCTTGTAGCCGCGTTCCAACAGGTGCGCTTTCCAGCGCGCAGCGTTCTCTTTCGTCACGCCGCGCCTGTCCAGCCAGAGGGCGAAGGCAGCAAGGTCACGGCGATATTTCGCCACCGTCCCCGCCGCCCGCTCGTCCGCCAAAAGAGACAGGCAGTAGGCGTCGATGTGTTCCTGTGTGATGATGTTGTCCATGTTGATACCTCCTTGGTGTGGTATCAACAGTTTACTCCGGTGGAGTGAAGTTGCCCGGAATTTGTGAAGAAAAAGGAAAAACGCCCTATGGACGGGGGTCGTCCATAGGGCGTAGTGTTTGCTGTGAAGTTTAGCGGTTCAGGGTCTCAGCTTCCCATTCGGTGACATTGCCGGAAGCGGCATCGATGGTGAATTCGTACTCGGTGCCGCCGTAGATGATCTTGCCTTCATACTCCGGGCGGCCATCGTCGTAGTCCAGTTTCCATTCGTAGATGTCCTTTTCCGTTGCGCCGGACACGCGGGAAAGGGCCGTCTGCTTCGCCGTCGCCTCGCTGACGGTGGCGCTGTTGCCGGTGCCGACCACGGTCTTTGCCTCATAGCCGGAGTTGACGATCTCGCCGGTAGCCACAGCGATCTCATAATCGTACTTCGCACCGTTCGCGTACCATTCGATCTCGTAGATTTGGCGGCCATCGTCATAGTCCAGCTTGGACTTGGTGATGGTGGCGTCTGCCGCCTTGATCCCGGCGTGGGCAAGGGCGATCTCCTGCGCCTTGGCCTCAGTCACCGCGCCGGTGGAGGTGTTGGTGCTGGGTGTGGTCTGCGCCGGAGTGGTGGTCGCGCCGGATGCAGTGGTATCCGTCTGAGCGCTGTCCGTGGGCGCGGCGTTCTTGTCCCGGTAACTCGCCTCCAGCACCTCGCCGCTCTCAGCATTGATGGAGTAGGCGTAGGTATGATTGCCAGAGGTGAACTCAACCTTGTAGCAGGTCACGCCAGCCACCTCGCTGAGCGTCGCGGAAGAAATGTCCGCGTCCGCCGCGTCGATGTTGGCGGCGTCCAGCGCCGCCGTCTGCGCCTGTTCCATGCTGATCTTTGCCGCCTGATCTGCCAGGCGTATTACCGCATCCGGCCAGCGCCGCCGCAAGCAGGAGCGCTGTTCCGGTTAAAAGCCATTTTTGTTTCATGCTGCTTCCTCCTATTCAGGTGTTGTAGGAAATGTAGCAGATTATAACATACTATGTCAATAGGTAAAATAAAATCCAGTGGTTTCCAAACCCGCACATCTCACGTCTATTGGACAGCGAGAAATATGATTTGAGTTCGCCCCATGGGCATCATTATTTAAGGAGCTGCTTCAAATCTTCTTCCGGCGTGGTGATGGGAGCAATGCCGAAATTCTCTACAAGGTAGTTCAGCACATTGGGCGAAACGAACGCCGGCAGCGTGGGGCCAAGGCGAATATTCTTGATCCCCAGATGCAGCAGCGTCAGCAGGATGCACACCGCCTTCTGCTCATACCAGGAAAGAACCATGGAC
>OFMO01000296.1_pt1 | contig 44490 bp, 32 predicted proteins | sample 1541821 | NCBI WGS metagenome assembly OFMO01 (sample SAMN04209253, study PRJEB22552) | human gut metagenome | biome: gut; material: feces | host: Homo sapiens | place: USA: Oklahoma | reverse complement strand
GCAGGAAGAATGAATCTCAAGGAAATGTCAACATGTATGTAGTTTTGAAGATACAGTAGAAGCCAGCTATCATCTAGCTGGTTTTTTTGTGCGTAAAAATAAATAGAATAAAAAATATTCAGAGTTTATAGATAATCCCCTTGCTATTACGTTAATCGCAAAATTATTTAAGACATCAATTTAGCGGTTAAAATAACAACAAGGAGATATTGTAATCGAAATTATTTATAAAATAACTCGATAATCTTTAATCCTATATCTACAGCGATATCCATTCCTTCAACGGTGATGTGTTCATAAGGTCCATGATAAGCATGTCCTCCTGTTCCGAGATTCGGGCATGGGAGTCCCATAAAGCTTAACTGGGCACCGTCTGTGCCTCCGCGGATCGGGGTGATAAGCGGCGGGATATTGCATTCTTTGCATGCTGCAGTTGCATGCTCAATCAGTTCCATGCAGGTGTCGATGATTTCTTTCATATTTCGGTACTGTTCTGTGATGGTAAGTGAGACAGTTCCTTTTCCCCATTTTTCATTTAAAATTTTAGTGATGTGTTCCATAGTTTTCTTACGGACATCAAAAGTAGTTGCATTGTGGTCACGAATGATATATTCGAGAGCAGCATGTGAGACATCTCCCTTTATGGAATAGAGATGGAAAAATCCTTCATAGTCTTCCGTATCTCTTGGTGTGTCAGCGGAAGGGAGCATAGAATTGAACTCCATGGCAACAAGTGCTGCGTTGACCATTGTATTTTTAGAAGAACCCGGGTGTACGTTTACACCGGTAAATTCTACTACTGCTTTGGCAGCATTAAAGTTTTCATACTGGATTTCACCTTCTGTATCACCATCAAGTGTATAAGCAAAATCAGCTCCAAATTTTTTAACATCAAAATGGGCTGGTCCCATTCCTATTTCTTCATCCGGGGTAAATGCAATACAGAGGGGACCATGTGGAATAGTATTGTCATTGAGGGACTCGATCATTGTCATGATCTCGGCAATTCCGGCTTTATCATCTGCGCCTAGTATGGTAGTTCCGTCAGAAGTGATAAGAGTTCTGTCTTTTAATGTGGAGAGATGAGGGAACATTTTCGGGGAGAGAATTCTGCCGCTGGTTCCAAGTGCAAGGTCTTTGCCGTCATAATTCGGAGTGATAACCGGAGTAACCGGATGATCGCAGAAATCAGAGACTGTATCCATGTGAGCGATAAAGCCCAGTTTTTGGCGGGATTCATATCCTCTGGTTGCCGGAATATGTCCATAGACATAGCAATGTTCATCTACATCGGCGTCTTTCACACCCAGTTCCTTTAATTCCTGAACCAGCAGTCTGGCAAGGTCAAACTGATACTGTGTGGATGGGGAAGTACCGGTTTCTTCACTGCTTGGAGTGAATACTTTTACATAAGATAATAGGCGTTCGTATGCTTTCATGAAAAACCTCCTGAGACCGAATTATTTGAAAAAGTTTCGGCTTTAATATAATAAGTATGTTACTGTTCACTCCATTCTCAGTAACGTAGCCCAAATTTATTCCAGATTGCCTGTGGCAATGGAATTTTGGTTTGTATGCCTCGGGATAGTGGTGTGTGAACAGTAACATAAGTATAACATGCGGCTGAGATTACGTAAAAATATTTCTTGCATTTTGTAAATAGTTATGATATGATGCTGCTCAAAGAAAAGGGAGTAGCGGCCATCGTTATGAAGAACTGGACTTGTTTTTCCTATAAATGGTACATAAATGCGTCAGAACGGCAGATTAAGAATGCCCGCATTATGATATAATCGGCAAGACTTTTGTTTTAGACCTTAAGAGAAGAGCTCATGTTATGTCTGAAATGAAAGTCTTTTTCTTTTCTTCAGAAATTTTTAGAAGCAAAAAATTTAATTATGCCAAATGGTGAAACGGAGGAGAAAAGTGAACGAAAGAGTAAATCCATTTAAAAAATTACAGAAGCCGGGAAAACATGTGAAACGTATTGTAATAGGAGCAGCAGGGTTGGTGATTATTGCAGGGCTTGCAGGAGATGCTACCTATCAGATCCAGGAGCAGGAACAGGCAGTATTGACAACTTTCGGAGTGCCGAAGGCAGTGGCAGAAACAGGACTGCATTTTAAGATTCCTTTTATACAGAAAGTACAGAAAGTAAATACAACGATCCAGGGATTTCCTATTGGATATAGTATGGGAGATAATTCGGTGGTTGAGAATGAGGGCATTATGATTACCTCGGATTATAACTTTATTGATGTAGATTTCTTTGTTGAGTACAGAATTTTAGAACCGGTAAAATATCTTTATAATTCAGAGGAACCGGAAGATATTCTAAAAAATATTTCTCAAAGCTGTATCCGTACAGTAATCGCAAGTTATGATGTGGATGAAGTGCTTACCACCGGAAAAGGTGAGATCCAGAGTAAGATTAAAGAAATGATCCTGAAGCAGATGGAGGAACAGGATCTGGGGATTCAGCTTGTGAATATCACAATCCAGGATTCAGAACCGCCCACACAGGAGGTTATGAAAGCATTTAAAGCAGTAGAAACTGCCAAGCAGGGAAAAGAAACTGCTTTGAATAATGCCAATAAATACAGAAACGAAAAGCTTCCGGAGGCTGAGGCAGAAGCAGACCAGATCATTCAGGATGCTGAGGCGCAGAAACAGGTAAGGATTAATGAAGCAGAAGCTGAGGTTGCACGTTTTAATGCCATGTATGAGGAGTATGTTAAGAATCCGGAGATCACAAAGAAGCGTATGTTCTATGAGGCAATGGAAGATGTGCTGCCGGGAATGAAGATTGTGATTGATAATGGAGATGGAGTGCAGAAGGTTCTGCCGCTAGATTCTTTTACAGGGAACAGTTCAGAGAATCCGACAGAGACACTGAACACGGATCCTGCTCAGGACACACAAGATTTAAATGATTCTGAGAACGAATAAAGAAATGACAGAAAATATTTCATATAAAAAGTGTTTTGGTAAATGAAATACGAAGGATAGAGATATAATTTGGAAAGGACTAATTTATGAAAGGTAAGAAAATTGGAATATTAATTGGTGTGTCTGCAGTGGTTGTAGCTGTCGGAGCGTCGGTAACAGTAACTCAGCAAAATGAATATAAGCTGATCCGTCAGTTTGGTAAGGTTGACAGGGTGATTAGCTCATCGGGAATCAGTTTTAAGATTCCATTTATAGAGAGTACACAGTCATTGCCAAAGGAAACACTGCTGTATGATCTGGCAGCATCTGATGTAATTACAAAAGATAAGAAAACGATGATCAGCGACAGCTATGTTCTCTGGAAAATCAGCGACCCGCTTAAATTTGCACAGACATTAAATTCTTCTGTGGAAAGTGGTGAAAGCCGAATTAATACTGCTGTGTATAATGCCACTAAAAATGCGATCAGCAGTATGTCACAGGATCAGGTGATCACAAGCCGTGACGGAGAACTGTCTGATATGGTTATGGAGGCAATAGGAACAAACATGGATCAGTATGGAATTGAGCTTCTTAAATTCGAAACCAAGCAGCTGGATCTGCCGGATGATAATAAGGAAGCTGTGTATGAACGAATGATATCTGAACGAGATAATATTGCAGCGACTTACAAGGCAGAGGGAAACTCCGAAGCAAAGGTGATTCGAAATAAAACCGACAAAGAAGTAGCAATCCAGATTTCTGATGCTAAAAAACAGGCAGAGATCCTGGAGGCGGAAGGGGAGCAGGAATATATGAAAATTCTTGCGCAGGCTTATGGAGAAGATGACAGAAGTGAGTTTTATTCATTTGTGAGAAGCCTGGATGCGCTGAAGACATCTATGAAAGGTGAGGACAAAACAGTGATACTGTCTGCAGATTCACCAATCGCTCAGATCTTTGAAGGAAAATAAAAGAAAGTAACAATAATACACTCTAATTTTTCACCAAATAAATGGAAGATAGACATAGAAGATAAGGAATGTTATAATTTTTTTACAAAGAAATCCTGAAGCAGAAAATGTACGTACAATCTGGAAATAATATACAGAGAAAACGGAGGAATAGAAAATGCTGACATGTATCAGATCAAAACGGCAGAGAGATGCAGCGGAGTATGCTTTACGAACTATTCAGTCATCATGCATAAGGCCTTATATTAAGACAATATATCTGTATGGCAGTTGTGCACGGGGAGAAGAGAAATATAGCAGTGATGTTGATCTGTTTCTGGAACTGTCAGAGTCATTCCGCTCCCGGCCAGAACTTAAAAAATATCTTTATCTTCTAAAATCAGAAGTATCCTCAGAGGAATTGGATGATGCAGAAACGGATCTGAAAATTGTAGTTGGCGATGACTGGAAAAGGAACAAAATGCTGTATTATACAAATGTGCGAAAGGAGGGAATTCAGATATGGCCTTAAACAGTTATTTTGATTTTGCAGAAAACGATTTTCAATATTTTAAGGCTTCTTATGATGCGGGGATAGTGGCAAATATGATGGGTGCCATGGCACAGGGAATATGCGAAAAATATATGAAACATCTGATCTCAGAATACTATAAACCGGATGATGCTATGCAACAGAAAGATTTTGAAAATATTTTGCGTACACACAGTCTGAACAGACTGATGAAATTTCTAAAAGCAAATATGGGAGCAGAGTTTTCAAAAAATACGCAGACACATATGAGAATGATAGATGGTTTTTATTTTTCAACCAGATATCCTGGTGACGATAGCATAGAGATAGATGGTGATGATGTGGAAACCTGTAATGATGCGATAGAATTGTGCAGAAAAGAAGTTTTAGGGTTAGAACGAGAATTAAAAAAGTGTGAGGTATAAACAGAAATTACGTTACGTAACACAGAAAATCTACTATGAATATCGTTGATACTGTATTTGAAATGAAAGACGGAAAGATCTTATGAGCCTGATCTCAGAGAATAGAAAAGAGGCTGTTGCACTAATTGCTTATGCAGTGTGACAGCCTTGTGTATTGTGAACTGAAAATTTGTTACTGAAATGTAAGAAATAAATTTTTAACAACCGTAGCAAGAATTCCCTCACCTCTATAGGTGATGGGATGAATTGCACATTCGAGCATATCTGACTTAAGTTTCGAGCATATCTGCTCAAATTCATAAAAAATTTTAGAGATAAAATGAAACTTGACGAACGATATGAATGTGGATATAATAGGTTCAGAAATGAAAAATTGGAATTTTTAACCGGATTTGACCGGCCCTGATATCGCTAAGGAGGAACATGTTATCATGAAAATCGGAAATGATATTTATTATGTAGGTGTAAATGATCATCAGATAGATCTGTTTGAAGGTCAGTATGTAGTGCCAAACGGTATGTCCTATAACTCATATGTGATCATGGATGAAAAGATCGCAGTTATGGATACCGTAGATGCTAATTTCAAAGATGAATGGCTTGAAAATGTAGCCAGAGTCCTGGACGGTGCGAAACCGGATTATCTGGTAGTACAGCATATGGAGCCGGATCATGCCGCAAATATCGAGAACTTCATGAAAGCATATCCTGACACAATCGTAGTTGCAAATACCAAGACCTTCACTATGATGGGAAATTTCTTCAGAAACCTGAATCTGGACGGAAAGAAGCTGGTGGTTGCAAACGGTGACAGCCTGACACTTGGAAAACATGTGCTGACTTTCGTATTTGCACCAATGGTTCACTGGCCGGAGGTTATGGTTACATATGACAGTACTGATAAGGTTCTGTTCTCAGCAGACGGTTTCGGTAAATTCGGAGCACTTGACGTAGAAGAAGACTGGGACTTCGAAGCACGCCGTTACTATATCGGAATCGTTGGAAAATACGGTGCACAGGTTCAGAAGCTTCTGAAAGCTGCCGCAACTCTGGATATCCAGACAATCTGTCCGCTTCATGGTCCAATCCTCACAGAGAACCTGGGACATTACCTTGAGAAATATGATATCTGGTCCTCCTACAAAGTAGAGAGCGAAGGTGTTGTGATCGCCTATACATCTGTATATGGAAACACAAAGAAAGCAGTAGAACTTCTGGCACAGAAACTGGAAGAAAAAGGATGCCCGAAAGTAACTGTATTTGACCTTGCAAGAGATGACATGGCAGAAGCAGTAGAAGATGCTTTCCGTTACGGCAAACTGGTACTTTCCACAATTACATACAACGGAGATATTTTCCCATTCATGCGTACTTACATCGAAAACCTGACAGAACGCGGCTACCAGAACCGCACCATCGGACTCATCGAAAACGGAAGCTGGGCTCCGGCAGCGGCAAGAGTAATGCAGGGAATGTTCGAAAAGAGCAAAAACATTACATGGCTCGAGAACAATGTAAAGATCATGTCCTCACTCAGCGAAGCAAATGAGGCAGAGATTGAGGCTATGGCTGAGGAGCTTTGCAAATAAATTTTGGCTACGATAAGGTATCAAATTCTGAAGTATATATAGAAAATTATTAAATGCAGAGAATCTGCAACTATACTAATATTAAAAAACAGGGAGTGTACAACTTTAAGTAAGTTGTACACTCCCTGAAATTTTTTACCAGAATATTTGCCTGCCACTCTATTGACAATAGTATGATTTCATGCTATTATACTTTGGTATGAAATCATACTATGAAAGGAAAATAAAAATGTCAGAGATAATTCAAGATAAAGTTAATCAAATAAACTGCCTGAACGAAGAAATTGATTCCTTGTATCATCAGGCGGCATTAAAGCTGGGAGTATCGGACTGCGTTCTGTTTGTTCTTTATATGCTTCACACGAATGACGGGAAATGTCTGCTCTATGATATTTACAAATTATCGGGAATCAGCAAACAAACAGTCAATTCAGCAATTCGAAAACTGGAAAATGAAGAAACGGTATATCTGGAAAAATGTAATGGAAAATCGAAGATGGTATATCTTACTGAAAAAGGAAAAACATATACTTCCAAGACAGCTGCACGACTATTTGAGGCTGAATGTAAAGCGCTAAGCAATTGGACGGAGGAAGAAATTAACCTGTATCTTAAGCTGACTGAAAGATATCATGCAGATTTAAAGAATGAAATCGAATCTTTATAGAAAGTGGAAGAACTACTGGAATCTGTCAAATAAGCAGAGGAAAGATTTAAAGAAAATTGTTATAAAATCATCTATAAGATTATGGGACTTAACAACAGAAAGGAAAATAGGAAAATGGAACAGACAATACAGCTTTCGGATCATTTCGGTTACAGACGACTGATCCGTTTTACAATACCGTCAATTCTTATGATGATCTTTACATCCATCTATGGTGTAGTTGATGGATTTTTTGTATCAAATTTCGTTGGAAAGACATCATTTGCAGCGGTAAATTTTATCATGCCATTTCTGATGATCACCGGAGTTATGGGATTTATGTTTGGAACTGGTGGAAGTGCGTTGATTGCTAAAATCATGGGTGAAGGAAAGAAAGAGAAAGCACAGAAAATTTTTTCGCTCCTTATTATGGCTACGATTATCTGTGGAATTGTAATTGGAGCAATCAGCATAATTTTTCTCAGACCAGTAGCCGTATTTCTTGGAGCAAGAGGAGAGATGCTGGAAGAATGTATTATATATGGAAGAATTATTCTCGTAGCATTGCCATTCCTTATGTTACAGTACGCATTTTCAAGCCTGGCTGTTACCGCAGAAAAGCCGAAACTGGGATTGATTGTGACAGTTACTGCAGGTGTGATAAATATGGTTGGTGATGCGCTTTTTATGGCTGTTTTTCAGTGGGGAATCGCCGGAGCGGCAATGGCTTCCGCACTGGGACAGATTGTAGGAGGTATTATTCCGCTGATTTATTTTGCTCGGAAAAATACCAGCCGCTTAAGGATTGTCAGACCGGAATGGGACGGCAGAGCACTGCTTAGAATCTGCACCAATGGCTGCTCGGAACTTATGAGCAATATCTCTATGTCCGTCGTCGGCATGCTTTATAATACACAGCTTATGAAATATGCAGGAGAAGACGGGGTGACAGCCTACGGTACGATCATGTATGTGAATTTTATTTTTATTGCAATTTTCATTGGCTATGCAACAGGTGTTGCGCCGGTGATCAGTTATCATTATGGTGCCGAGAATACAAAAGAACTGAAAAGTTTGCTGAAAAAAAGTTCTGCATTGATTTTGATTTCATCTGCGTTGATGTTTGGAGTATCAGAACTTATGGCAAAGCCACTGGCAGGTATTTTTGTAGGATATGACGCAGCATTGCTGGATATGACTGCGCATGGTTTTTCAATCTATGCAGTTTCCTTTATCTTCGCAGGGATTGCCATATTTGGCTCCGCTTTCTTTACAGCCCTCAATGATGGACTTACATCGGCAGTCATTTCATTCCTCAGAACACTTTTGTTTGAATGCGCTTCCGTAATGATCCTGCCGCTGATTCTTGGGCTTAATGGAATCTGGTGCTCGATTGTTGTAGCAGAGTTCATGGCAGTGGTGGTAACTTTGATATTTCTTGTGGTTAAACGTAAAAAGTATGGATATTGGTAAAATGAAATAGAGTATCTAGATTATATAATCGGCATATGGGTGACCAAGACTTAAAATATTTCTCCAGTTTGTTCTATAATATGCTATACTAGTTTTAGTTAAAACTCAGGGAGGCGGTAAGATGACTAAATTAGGTCAGATGTTAGTTGATGATGGGTACAAGCGTGGAAAAATTCAGGGAGCACTTTTATGTGGAAAAACGCCTGAGGAAGTAGCAGAAATGTTTGATATTTTGTTACAAGAAGTGTTAAAAGTGAAAGAGAATGAAAAAGATATGAAAAAAGCTTGAGTCATAGACTTATATTTATATACTATTTAGAAAAAATTTCACACGGGAAAATTCTAGAAGAAACGGAATTACAGAGAATTTTAAGGTAAATGAATCGTAGATTGACAAAAACATACATTTCAGTGTATACCAAAGACAGAAAATGGCTTTGGAGGATATGGAGTAGTGGATGCAAAAAAGTTTGGAGCATTTATTTCAGAGAGAAGAAAAGAACAGCACATGACACAGGCTGGCCTTGCCGGAAAAATCGGAGTGACAGATAAGGCAGTCAGCCGTTGGGAGAGGGGACTTGGTTTTCCGGATATTAATACTATGGAGCCGTTGGCAACTGCGTTGGGGGTATCACTTTTGGAACTGATGAAATCAGAGATAATATCAGAAGAGGTTCAGATGAAAAAAGATGAGTCAGCAGAGAAAAAATATACATCTGCAGAAGTGACAGAGATGATGTACTCAATGGAAGAAATACGAAAACAGCAGCAACGGCAGGATAAAATAGCAGGTTATCTGGCGATACCGGTAATGCTGATAGTTGCTGCTATTTTTAAACTCTCAGGTCATGCAATTTTTGGCGGTGCGGTGTTTGCAGGGCTTCTGGGGGCTGGCGCCATTGTCTGCGTATATTATCTTTGGGAGAATCGAGAAGATAAGGAAAGCAGAAAAGTTTATGGATTTTTTACAATTGTTATGACAGGTATATTTCTTATACTTTGTTCTTTTATGATTCCTGATGGATTCTGGGAACATCATAAGCAGGAAGCCACCCTTATCACGTGCGTTGTGAATCTAGCAATTGTAGTATATATGTTTGGATTGGTGATAAAGAAAATAAACAGGGAGAAAAAGAATCCGGCAATTATTATGGTTGTTGTAGTATTGGAGCTTGTGTTAGTGATGTGGATTTTGCAGAGCTTTGCTGCCAGATCAATAGAAAATGCTGATGGAACCAGTAAGGGTGTTGTAGCAGAGCAGTTTGCGACGCAACTGTTGCTTAATGAAAAAGATGTCGAAGAAGACTGGATACGTGGATATAATTATGTTCAGATTGATTTACATCCGGATGTCTATCGTGTAGGTTTCACTTATTATGCAAATCAGAAAGATGTAGAAATAGGAAAAGAAAGTGTGTATGGTTATGATATTCAGGTGGATTCCGAGTATATGATTACGATAAAAGAAAAAAGTGTTGCAATCGGCGAGGATTTGTGGAGCAAAAATACAGAGGTACGGAAAATAAAAATACAATGAAGAAAGGCAGGAATGAAACATGACAGTATCAGAAGTTATAAAGAAAATGGTAGCATATTCAGAAGGGAATCTCCACGATATCAATCACTTCATGAAGGTATATGCCTACGCAAAAACAATCGCAGAGGGCGAAAATCTGAATCCGGAGCTGCAGAAGCTGGTGGAGGTGACAGCAGTTGTGCATGATATTGCCTGTCCTCTCTGTAGAGTGAAATACGGAAACACCAACGGCAAGCACCAGGAAGAAGAAAGTGCGGCACTGTTAGAAGAATTCTTCAAGGATTCAGACCTGCCAAAAGAATTTACAGACAGAGTTTCTTATATTGTAAGTCATCACCATACGATAGACGGAATAGATGGCATTGACTATCAGATCATGATAGAAGCTGATTATCTGGTTAATGCAGACGAAAGCAATTTCTCCGGCAATAATGTAAGAAATATGCTGGAAAAAGTATTCAAAACAGAGACAGGAAAATTTTTACTGAAGTCTATGTATCAGAAAAGGCTGGATTCTGCAGAAGAGAAATAGCAGTAGTTATAAAATTTTATATGACAATTACTGAGAAAGCTGTCACAAAAAAAGTGGCAGCTTTTTGAAACTTTTCATTGCATTTCCCCATCTAATAAGTGTAAAACAAAAACAATAAAACTTCATTCGAATGAAAACCATTTACAGAAACATATAAGCAAGGAGGATCAGCATTTGATACAGTTGGTAAAACGTTCCATTTCAGGAGATGCGGATGCATTTCTGGAACTGATGGAAAAGAATTCTCTGGCAATGTACAAGGTGGCGCGGGGAATCCTGGATAATGATGAGGATGCCGCAGATGCCATGCAGGATACCATACTTACCTGCTTTGAAAAAATACATACACTGAAGAATCCGGAATATTTTAAAACCTGGATGATCCGTATTCTGATCAATGAATGCAATAAAATCCACAGACACTACAAAAATTTCAGCAGAGCTGAAGAACTTCCGGAAGTCCCCGGACAGGATATGTCCATTGAGGAATTTGAGTTCAAGGAAATGCTTGGAATGCTGGACGAATCCTACAGGATTATACTGGTTCTGTATTATGTAGAGGGATTTCGGATCGCAGACATTGCTTCTATATTAAATATGAATGAAAACACCGTAAAAACCAGACTGGTCAGAGCCCGTATGCAGCTAAAGCAGGAATATACTTCAGCAGAAGATAATATTCAGAAGAAGAGACTGCAGCAGAAAAAAAAGAAAAACAGAGAATTCACAGGTATAGCAGAAGGTTTGCAGAATATCAGAATGAAAATCTGAGAACAGGATCAGTAACAGCAGGAAACATAACAGTAAGTTCAAGAAAGGAATGAAGTGCTCATGGCGAAGAAGTTGGATTTTGATAAAGAAAAGAATAACAGAAATGACAATGTGATAGAGGAAATCATGCAGGCAGACTTTCCGTTGCCAAAGCAGGCAGAAGATGCAAAAAACGAAGCATTTTCCAGAATCAGAGAAATGGCAGCAGCTTCTGGACATACGGAAAATACAGAGAATATGGTGCAAAGATTACAGGAGAAATCAACAGGAAGTTCCGGAAAGAAATCCACAGGAACAGCAAAATCGCACAAGAAATTCAAAACAGTATACAAAACAGCTTTGGGACTGACTGCAGCTGCAGCTGTATTTTCAACAGTATGTATCACAAATCCGGCATTTGCAGAGAACATCCCTCTGGTTGGAAATGTATTTAAGCAGCTCGGTAATTCCATGGGATTTTATGGTGATTATTCGAAATATGCAAAGCAGTTGACAGATTCTGCAGAAGATGCAGAGTTGGCAGATACTAATGAAAGTCAGGAGGACGGAGGTAATCCTCAAAGTGCTCAGTCTGAGGATCAGAATACAACAGAAAATAACAATGCAGATAAAACGAAAGACAATGAATCATACAGTAAAACAGTAGATGGAACAACTGTCACGCTTTCAGAAGTATACTGTAATGAAATGGCTCTGTACCTGTCCATGACAATCCATACAGAGGATAAATTCCCGGATACATTCATTACATCTGATGGAAAACCCAATATTAAGCTCAGCGAGAATTCTACAGTGAAATATGATTACATGGATGAAAAAAGTAATCTGTTCAATGCTTATCTGGATGGAAAAATGCTGGATGATAACACCTATGCAGGAGTTTTGCGTATTCCTGTAGAAGATATGACAGTGGATGATGCAGGATGGACAAAATTTTATGAGGTGCGTAACGCATTTTTCAAAGAAAAAGGGATTGATGTAGATTCTGAGGACTTTAGTTTTGACAAGTTAGCCCAGACACTGGGAATGGATGAATACAGTGATGAGAACCTTCCTCAGGTGGGAGGTCCGGCAATCAGCGATTATGTCAAAGACATCAAAGTACCTGACAGGTTTGCCATGGAGCTGGATCTGAAAGATATTGTGGGTACTCTTCCGGATGACCAGGATACTACCCCGGATATCCCTCAGGATCTGCGGGATGAATATAATCAGAAAATGGCAGAGCATGGAATCAGCACAGATGATGCAGATTATGAGAGCCTGACAGAAGAACAGAAGGATCTGGAACATCAGTTTTTCACTGAGATGTGGAATGAGTATTTTGAACGGTATCCTGAGGCAATTGAAGGTAATAACAGATATAACTCATGGACACTGAAGGGTGACTGGAAGTTCAACGTAGATGTAGAGAAAAATACTTCCGATACGGTTAAAAAGGATGTAAATGTGGTAGATGAAAATGGAGATGGTGTTCTCTCCATTACGAAAACACCATTTGAGATCACTATGAAAATGCAGGATCCGGAAGCAAAGTATTTTGCAGTTATGCTGGATGCCAATGGAGATATCATGCCATATGGAGGCGTGTCAAACAGCAATAACACATATGCGATACAGGACAGAGACATTTCCACTGTATATATTTATCTTTGTGACTACTATGAGTATATGGATGAGCTGAAAGGCTACTACTGGTCCGATGACTACGAAGAAAAAGCAAAGATCAGGACCTTCAAACAGCTTCTGGATGAACGGGCAGTTGCCGGTACAGAAGTACATTTTGATACAGATAAATAATGATAATAAGTTTCTTTTGGAACCTGATATCAAATGATAAAGTACAATAACTGAAACCGCATCTTCCTAATTTTCTACAGGAAGATGCGGTTTTAGTTATTTTGATAAAAAAGGTCAGAAAAACAGTAGAATCTGAGCCAGGTTAATGTTACAATGTAGGCGTCTCAAAAAAAGAGTGCAGAAGGGAGCCAAAACAAAATGGACTACGCAAAAGAATCTTTAAAAATGCATTATGACTTAAAAGGTAAAATTGAGGTTGTATCAAGAGCCAAAGTAGATTCCAAAGATGCTTTAAGTCTTGCTTACACACCGGGTGTTGCTCAGCCTTGTCTGGAGATCCAGAAGGATGTAAACAAGAGTTATGATCTGACAAGACGCTGGAATACAGTTGCTGTTGTAACAGACGGAACCGCGGTACTTGGACTGGGAGATATCGGACCGGAAGCAGGTATGCCTGTTATGGAAGGCAAATGTGTACTCTTTAAAGAATTCGGCGGTGTAGATGCGATTCCGCTCTGCGTCCGCAGTAAAGATGTTGATGAGATCGTTAAGACAGTAAGCCTCCTGGCCGGATCCTTTGGAGGAATCAACCTTGAGGATATTTCCGCACCGAGATGTTTTGAAATCGAAAAGAAACTGAAAGAATGCTGTGATATTCCGATCTTCCACGATGACCAGCACGGAACAGCAGTTATCACACTTGCAGGTGTTATCAATGCGCTGAAACTGGTTGGCAAGAAGCTTGATGAAGTGAAGATCGTTACTTCCGGAGCAGGTGCTGCAGGTATCGCTATCATCAAACTGTTAATGTCCATGGGACTTAAGAATGTAATCATGACAGACAGAAAGGGTGCGATTTACGAAGGCAGAGAAGGATTAAACCCGATCAAAGAAGAGATGGCTAAGATCACAAACTTCAACAAAGAGAAAGGTACTCTTGCAGAAGTGATCAAAGGCGCAGACATCTTCATCGGTGTATCCGCACCTGGAACACTGACACAGGATATGGTCCGCACAATGGCAAAAGATCCTATCATCTTTGCATGTGCAAACCCGGTACCTGAAATCTTCCCTGACGAAGCAAAAGCAGCAGGCGCAGCAGTGGTATCCACAGGACGTTCTGATTACCCGAACCAGGTAAACAACGTACTCTGCTTCCCGGGACTTTTCCGTGGTGTACTGGACGCAAGAGCATCAGATGTTAACGATGAAATGAAAGTTGCAGCAGCATATGCAATCGCAGGTCTGGTAAGCGACGAAGAATTAACAGCGGAATATATTCTCCCGGCAGCATTTGACCCACGCGTAAAAGACGCTGTAGCTAAAGCTGTAGCAGAAGCAGCAAGAAAATCAGGCGTAGCAAGGATTTAAGCAAATAGAATAATGAAGCCCTCTGTTTTCATGTGAGCAGCATGCAGACGGAGGGCTTTTTGCATAATATCCAATCTGACCTCTAAAAAATTCAAAAAATTGGTCATTGAAATAATGACACATTTCACGTATGATAACTTCAACATATTGATGCGTCAAAATATAAAAAATCTGATAGTGAAAATCAAACAGGCAATCTGGCTTATTGATATGAGCTTTCTATCAGATCATATGAGAGGGGACAGTTATTATGAATACTCAGAACAGCACAATTACAAAACTTGCAGAGACAGCTCTTATGGCTGCGTTATGCTATGTATCTTTTACATTCCTGCAGATTAAGATCCCTGTACCGGGCGGTGATGCAACATCCATCCATATCGGAAATGCATTCTGCGTACTGGCAGCACTTCTGATCGGCGGTGTATACGGCGGATTATCCGGTGCCATCGGAATGGGAATCGCAGACCTGATGGATCCTGTATATATCACAGGCGCACCAAAGACATTTGTACTGAAATTCTGTATTGGCCTGATCACAGGTCTGGTAGCACATAAGATTGCAAAGATTAATGAAAGTACAGATAAGAAATACGTTTTCAAATGGAGTGTGATTGCCTCTGTAGCAGGTCTTGCGTTTAATGTTGTGGCAGATCCGATCGTAGGATATTTCTACAAACAGTATATTCTCGGACAGCCTCAGGAACTGGCACAGGCACTTGCAAAAATGAGTGCTGTAGCGACATTATTCAATGCAGTTGTTTCGGTGATCCTGGTAGCAGTGATCTACAATGCAGTACGTCCGGTACTGATCAAGAGTCATCTGCTTACAGTTACCGGTAAGAAAAAAGAACAGGCAGCATAAATGGATACAAAATGAATAAGACATAATAAAACAGCATTTCGGGTGCAGAACCTGAAATGCTGTTTTATTATGTTACAGGAAATTATTCCGTAATGTTCTGCGCAGAAGTTTTTACTTGTCTGACGAAGGAAAAACAGGCACAAGCCATAGGATACAATTCAAAGAGTATGCACTTTTTTGACCTCAAAGTAGCACTTTTTTGGACATAGTGTAATAAGATAGAAAAAAGAAATTGTGCATATTTAACAAATGACGAAAAAGAAAGATAAAAAAATTCAAACTTATGCGAAAAAGGTCTTGCTATTTCAGAAACAAAGTGGTATTATACAACTATCAAAAAACCTTATGCGCAAAAGGTAAAAAGAAACAGTTAAAAAAATGACGAGGTGACGAAAATGAAGAAAAAAGTATTTGCAACACTTTTAGCAGTATCTATGATCGCATCAATGGTTCCGGCAGCAGTATCCGTACAGGCAGCAGACGGTGACAGTATTCGTCTTGTAAACGGTAAGATCGAAGTTGACGCTCAGCTGAAGAAATTAGCTGAAATGTATGAGAAAGAAACAGGAACTAAAGTAGAAATTGAATCCATAGGTGGTGGAGTCGATATTCAGGGTACTCTGAAAGGATACTATCAGTCAGATAACATGCCTGACATCTTCGTAAACGGCGGTGCTACAGACTTCGCTAACTGGACAGACCTTTTAGTAGATATGAGTGATCAGAAATGGGCTTCTGACACAGATTCAGCTTATGTTGATGAGAGCCAGGGTACAATCGGTTTCCCATATACAACAGAAGCAATCGGTCTTGCTTATAACAAAGACATCCTTGACAAAGCAGGAATTGATCCTTCTACATTAACAGGTCCTGATGCAATCAAAGAAGCATTTGAGACAATTGATTCCAAGAAAGATGAGCTTGGACTGACAGCAGTTGTAGGTTATGGTGCAGAACCAGTTAACCTTTACTGGTCAACAGGTAACCACTTATTTGGAAACTATCTGGATTCAGGTCTTGACAGAGATGACACTACTTATATTGATATGCTCAATGATGGCGGTAAGGTTGACGAAGATCGTTTAACAGATTTCGCTAACTTTGTAGGTCTTCTGAATCAGTATTCAGATCCGGCACTTCTTGTATCCGGTACATATGATCAGCAGATCCTTAACTTCTCATCTGGTAAATATGCATTCGTTACTCAGGGCTCCTGGATCGGTGCAACTATGACAGGTGATGATGCAGATGCTTATAAAGAAGCTGGTAACTTCGAAGTTGGTATGATTCCATACGCATTTGAAGACGGAATTGATACAATCCTTACAAACTCTCCATCCTGGTGGTCAGTATATAAAGATGGTAATGTAGAAGCAGCAGAAGATTTCCTTCAGTGGCTGACAACAGATGAAGCTCAGGAAGTTCTTGTTAAAGAAGCTGGTTTCGTAAGTCCGTTCAAGTCCTGCACAATCGTTGGTGATGATCCATTTGCTCAGACAATCACTGATTATGTATCTTCCGGAAAGACATCTGCTTGGCATTGGCTTGGTATGAAAGAAGGTCTTGCACAGAACTATACAGGTCAGGTATTTGCTGACTATGCATCTGGCAGCCTTGATGAAGCCGGATTTGTTAAGACACTGGAACAGGTTATCCAGGGTGCATATGCAAACTAATAATTGAAACTTAACGGGCGGCGCTTATGTTGCCGCCCACTTTTATTTGCGTTGCATACCTGAGTAAAGGTCCGGCAGACCTTTATCCAGGTACGCAAAAAGTTTAAGACGCATTGATTTTGCTTTGAAATAAGAAATAGGAAGGATGAAGGCAAGATGAATACAAACAGTGCTAGTAAAAAAGCAATTTCCATGGTATGCCTGATCGCCGGTATTATTTTACTGGCAGTATCATTGATCCAGGATATTTCCGGAAGCGGAGCTGGCTGGAGAGGTCCGGCGCTGATCATTGGTGCAATCGGCATTTTACTGGGAATGTATTTATTCCCGACATTAAAACATCACAGAAGCATCGTTAACTTTATATTTGTATTTCCATTGTTATTTACATTTGTAGTAACAGTTATTATTCCATTATGCCTTGGTGTGTTTTATTCCTTTACAGACTGGAATGGAATCAAGATGACAGGATTTGTAGGATTTACAAACTATAAGGCAATGTTCAATGAACCAAGTTTTCTCTGGTCACTGATCATCACAATTCTGTTTGTAGTTCTGAACATGGTTCTGGTAAACGTAGTAGCGTTTATGCTGGCCTTACTCTGTACCTCTAAGGTTAAGGGACTCTCATTCTTCAGAGCTTCCTATTTCCTGCCAAACCTGATCGGCGGTATCGTACTTGGTTATGTATGGCAGTTCATATTTAATAACGTACTGATCAAGATGACAAATAATATTTCACTTCTGTCAAAGACAAACACAGCTATGATGGCTATCATCGTTGTTTATATCTGGCAGTATGCAGGTTATATCATGCTGATCTATGTAACAGGTCTGACACAGGTACCTAAAGATGTACTGGAAGCATCTCAGATCGATGGCGCAAATGCTGTTACAACATTATTTAAGATCAAGATTCCGATGATCGCAGCTACAATTACAATCTGTACATTCCTTACCTTAACATCTGCATTCAAACAGTTCGATGTTAACATGGCTCTGACAAATGGTACAGGTTCTGTCACAAGTTTCTTCGGAAACTATCTGACAAACGGTACTCAGATGCTGGCTCTGAATATTTATAATACAGCGATCTCCAAGAACAATTATGCACTTGGTCAGGCGAAAGCTATTCTGTTCTTCATTATCCTGGCTGCTGTATCTATTATTCAGGTTAGAATTTCCAATAAGAAGGAGGTTGAAATGTAATGGTTACGAAGAAAACTCCAAAGGTAGTGCTTACAGCTGTTGCGATTGTTATCGCAGCGTACATATTATCTCCTTTCTATCTGGTACTTATTAATACATTTAAGAATGCAAACGGTATTGTTGCAAATCCTGTAAGCTTTGCAGGTGCAAGCTTTGCACAGTTTAAGACAAATATTTCAAACGTTGTCAACAACTCCAACTTCAGTTTCTGGAGTGCATTCGGAACATCTGCGATCATTACAGTTGTTTCCCTTGTATTACTTGCTTTATTCGGTGGTATGGCTGCATGGGTTATCTGCCGTAACAAGACAAAATGGTCCACAGCTATTTACATGACATTCATCGCATCCATGACAATTCCTTTCCAGGTAGTTATGCTTCCTCTGGTTTCTACATTCCGTGATGTAGGTAAATTCCTTGGAATCAACATGCTTCAGTCTGTTCCTGGTATTGTATTTGCATACTGTGGATTCGGTGGTGCTATGACAGTATTTATCTTAACTGGTTTTATTAAAGGTATTCCATATGAACTGGAAGAAGCAGCAGCGATTGACGGATGTTCTCCTGAGGGAACTTTCTTCCGCATTATCCTTCCGCTTCTGAAACCGGTTATTGTTACTGTTACTATTCTGAATGGTATGTGGATCTGGAACGATTACCTTCTTCCTTCTCTGATGTTAGGACAGAATGGTAAGGTTAAGACTCTTCCGGTTGCTGTACAGGCGTTTGTTGGTTCTTATGTAAAACAGTGGGATCTGATCCTTACTGCAGCACTCCTGGCAATGATTCCGATGATCATCGTATTCCTGCTTGCTCAGAAGCAGATTATGAATGGTATGGTTGAGGGTGCTATTAAATAGGCTTGCAAATACTTTTTGAATAGCTGTCGTTTCCTCATTTATTGGGGACGACAGCTTTTTTATGGTTTCAAAGGGGACGCGAAGAAAAATAAATGTTTTGAACCACGGCTGCGGGGGCAGGAACTCTAAGCCTTTGGAAATTTGCTAAAACCATGCCAGAAAAATTCAAACTCGCTTCGCTCAGACAGTGAATTTTTCTGACATAACGCAAATTCCCAAAGACTAAGAGTTGCTACACCCCCTGTAGATGTGGTTCAAAACATTTATTTTTCTTCGCTGTGAACTGGCTGGTACTGTGAATGATAGTATGGAAGTGTGTTATCGGATATGGAGTGAAGAAAAACGGAACAGAAACGGAATAGAAAATGATAGTATGAATTTATTGATATGGGGTTGAAATGTTGTTTTTTTTATAGTAATGTAGATGATACAACGCTTAAGGCGAGGGCTGTCTCGGGACAGTCTGTTTTTGTGAAGAAGGATGAGGAAAAGTTTTATGGAGAGGACGAAAGAAAGGTCATCGTTTCGTAAGAAGTTTATCGGTGACAGGAAGTTTTATATGATGGTTCTGGCTGTGGCTGTTCCGATCATGATTCAGAATGGAATTACGAATTTCGTGAGTCTGCTGGATAATATTATGATCGGGCGGATCGGTACGGAGCAGATGTCGGGGGCTTCCATTGTGAATCAGTTGATTTTTGTCTATAATCTGTGCATTTTCGGAGGGGTATCCGGAGCGGGTATTTTCACGGCGCAGTATTTTGGACAGAAGGATCACGAGGGTGTGAGGCAGACATTCAGATATAAGTTCTGGATGGCTGTGATTCTGACGATTGGAACGATTTTGATGTTTCTGACTGTTGGAGAGAATCTGATCAGTATGTATCTGCAGGGAGAGGGTACTGCGCAGCAGATTGCAGATACGCTTAAGTATGGAAAGCAGTATCTGGATATTATGCTGTTGGGACTGCCGCCGTTTATGATGGTGCAGATTTATTCCAGCACTCTGAGAGAGTGCGGAGAGACTGTTCTGCCAATGAAAGCAGGAGTTGTGGCAATCTGTGTGAATCTGTTGTTTAATTATCTGTTGATCTATGGTGTATTTTTCTTCCCTAGACTGGGTGTGAGAGGTGCGGCAATCGCAACTGTGCTGTCACGTTATGTGGAGGCGGCAATTGTAATAGGCTGGACACACAGGCATACGGAGAAGAATGCATTTGCAAAGGGGCTGTACAGCACGCTTAAGGTTCCTGCGAATCTGACAAAGAAGATTCTGGTCAAGGGTACACCGCTGTTGTTTAATGAGACTTTATGGGCTTCTGCCATGGCGATGCTGACTCAGTGTTATTCGATTCGAGGACTGAATGTGGTTGCTTCGCTGAATATTTCCAATACCATCAACAATGTGTTTAATATTGTGTTTATTGCGCTGGGAGATTCTGTTGCGATTATTGTGGGACAGCTTCTGGGTGCGGGAGATATGAAGAAAGCGAGAGATACAGATAACAAGATGATCGCGTTCTCAGTGATGTGCTGTACCTGTGTGGCAATGGTGATGTTTGTTATGGCGCCGCTGTTTCCAATGCTTTATAATACCAATGATGAGGCAAGGGAGCTGGCGAAGTATCTGATTATGATCACTGCATTCTTTATGCCGCAGAATGCGTTTTTGCATGCAACCTATTTTACTCTGCGTTCCGGTGGAAAGACGATTATTACGTTCCTGTTTGACAGTGTGTTTATCTGGTGCGTCAGTGTGCCGATCGCGTTTGTGCTGAGTCGTTATACAGGGATTCATGTGCTTGTGATTTATGCATGTGTGCAGCTGGCAGATTTGATTAAGTGTGTGATTGGATTTGTGCTGGTTAAGAAGGGTGTGTGGCTGCAGAATATTGTTTCATCATGATAAAAATTTTCAATAACATTTGGCTTGACTAACCGATATACTATAGTGTATTATCAGAAAAAATATTTATATTCTCTTTGCACTGCATTACATTCAACAGAATGCGAGATCAACAGTACAAACTGAGCAGGCGATGCCCGAGATGCTCGAGGGCGTGGGGCCGGGCCGCGCGAAGCGGCAGCAGATATGAAAATTTTCAGACATATCTGTGGGACAGTGTATGTTCCGCAGGTGTGTCTTTTTGTTTTCTGAAAAGTATGTTTTGGAAAGATTTTCTTTTAGAGGGATTTTTTTAGGAGGATTTTCTGAGACAGGTGCAGTTCCGAAATACAAAAAGACCCCTGTAAGACCGCACTTTGATAAGTCACAGAAAGGAAATATGTTTTCTGACTGTGGCGCAATGTATGTGACATAGGAAGAACCTGTAAACTCAAATATAGGAAAGTGCAAAAGCTTATATATTTGAAAAGAAAATTTAGGAGGTCCTGGTTATGGAACAGACAAAAAAATTAAACATGACAGCAATGTCAGACAAGACAAACAGTAACATGACAGCTAAGAAGGAAGAGCCTGCATGGGAACATAAGGTGGCAATGAAGGTATCAGGTGTGAGTATTGCAGTAAACCTGTTACTTTCCTTATTTAAATTACTTGCCGGAATTCTGGCACATTCAGGTGCCATGATCTCAGATGCGATTCATTCAGCATCTGATGTGGGAAGTACTTTCGTAGTAATAGTCGGTGTGAATTTATCCAGCAAAAAATCCGATAAGGAGCATCAGTATGGACATGAGCGGATGGAATGTGTATCTTCCATTATTTTGTCCGGGTTACTTCTGGCAACCGGTATCGGAATCGGCATGAGTGGAATTGAGAACATTATTAAGAGTACTTCAGGAGCAAGCATTGCAATTCCCGGAACATTGGCACTGATTGCGGCAGTTGTTTCTATTGTAGTGAAGGAGTGGATGTTCTGGTATACCAGAAGTGCTGCGAAGAAAATAAATTCCGGTGCACTGATGGCGGATGCATGGCACCATCGTTCAGATGCAATGTCTTCTGTTGGTGCATTTATCGGTATCTTGGGTGCAAGACTTGGCTTCCCGATCCTGGATCCGATTGCCAGTGTTGCAATCTGTGTACTGATCGTGAAAGCATCTGTGGATATTTTCAGAGATGCAATTGATAAGATGGTTGACCATTCCTGCGATGAGGCAACAGAAGAGAGCATGAGAGAAGTGATCATGGGAGTGAAAGGAGTGAAGGGAATCGACCTTCTCCAGACACGATTATTTGGTTCTAAGATGTATGTGGATATTGAAATCTCAGCAGATGGTGAGATTCCACTGAATGAGGCACATGACATTGCGGAAAATGTTCATCATAGTATAGAGAAGAATTTTAAAGATGTAAAACACTGTATGGTTCATGTGAATCCGGTGAATGAGTAAGCCCTTAAAAAATAAGAAAATCAAAAAAGCGAAAAGTTTCTGGAGAGGATTAAGAGACAGAAACTTTTCGCTTTTATTGGTGAAAAATGACGATTAATAGAAAAAACATATAAAATCATCTTATGTAAAGTAAGACGTATTGAATTGTGAAAAATATTTTGCTAAAATTAATTTGAACTTTTTAAAACCAACTCCATCCCTCAATCGTCTATATATCAGAAGGAGGGATGAGATGAATGATGATATCCTGAAAAAACTGATTAAAAATACAATTGATAACCTGCCAATTCCCTGGGAACAGCTGTGGATGGTCTTTCAGCGGATTATGCAGTGTATGCCGCAGAGTGTACCGGCTCTCGAAGGGGAAAAGCAGGGGAAAATTGAGAAAAAATCAGACAAGGAAAAACATGTAACAAACCAAAGCAAACAGGAAAGAGGGAGGAATTAGAGATGTTTTGTCCAAATTGTGGAGCAGAGTGTGAGGATTCTGCAAAATTTTGTATGGATTGTGGATGCCCGTTGGAGACGGTACCGGTGTATTGCCCGAACTGCGGGTGTAAACTGGAGGAAGATGCTGTTTTTTGCCCGGAATGTGGTACGAAAGTAAATACAGCAGAAAATCAGAAAAATATACAGCCTGCGCAGTGGACGGAACCACAGCAGGATAAGGGTCAACAGTGGAACGTGCAGCAGGATTCCAGACAGCAATGGGAACAGGAAGAATGGACACAACAGCCGTCAAATCCGAAAACGCAGAAAAAGGTGAAAAAAGAACGTCCGGCGAAAAAAAATAAAAAGGGCAAAAAGGGAATTTTAGTAGGAGGTCTGGTAGTTGTGGGAATTGCTGCAGGAGCAGGGGGAGTATTCCTGTATCTGAACCATAAACCGGCTGTTGAACTGAAATCCTGTTATGAAATCACTTTGACCGGTAATGATAAGGACGCAACCATATCTGTGGAAATAGATGGAGACAAGCTTGAGAAAAAATGCCAGGATCTGACATTGAATGAAAAGAAAGCAAAAGCAGCCATCAGAAAAAAAGCAGACGAGAGCAGTAGTCTGGAAAGCTCGGATATAGATGAAAATTATGAGGAAATGTTTGAATACTCCGGAGAAACCCCAGGAGAGATCATTGGTTACAATCTGGAACAGGATATGAAGGTAAAGCCTGAGGAAGAACTGAGCAACGGCGATACAGTAGAAATTTCCTATGATGAAGCAAGAATGGAAATTCTGGAAGCAGCATACGGATGTGACCTGAAACCACTTACAGAATATACGGTAGAGGGTCTGGGAGAAACTTCTGAAAGCGAAAAAAATACAAGTGATTCCAAAAAGGAAGCTAAGAAGGATTCAAGGAAAGACTCCCAAAAAGACTCCAAAAAAGAAAAATCTGAGCAAGCAGAGAAAAAGGAGAAAGCAGAAGCAAGTCCTACACCACAGCCAACTGCAACACCGACTCCAAGTCCTACACCGCAGCCAACTGCAACTCCAATTCCTGAGCCAACAGCCACACCGGTTCCTGCCAGAACAAATACTGCATTACGGCCAGATTTCTATAAAGATGGAACTGTAACAGGTACCAGTGAGGACTATATATGTCCGGACAGTATATTCAGACAACTGACAGCAGAGGAGCTGGCAGGTTACAGCAATAAGGGTCTTTGCTTTATCCGTAATGAGATGTTTGCACGTCTGGGCAGACAGTTTAATAACCCGGAACTGGCATCATATTTCAGCTCTATGCCTTGGTATAATGGAAATGTATCTCCTGACAGCTTTATGGTAGCTAATTATTCTGGTATTACCATCGATGGACGTACCGTAGACAGTGCTGCCATAGACTACAATACGGAATTGCTTTTATCCATGGAAAACTCTCTGGGATTATATATTCCACTGTAAGGATTAGTTTATTGTATAAATTAGGAGAAAAAAATGTTTTGCGAAAAATGTGGAAAAGAACTTCCTGCAGACGCCCGCTTCTGTGAACACTGTGGAAATCCTGTAACAAGGGAGGAAAGCCTTCTGGACAGGGCGAAAAGACAGGATCAGGCAGCACTGGCTGAAATTTATGAGCAGACCAGCGGTGCAGTCTACAGAGTGCTGAAGGTACTGATTAAAAATGATGAAGATACTGTGCAGGATTTACTGCAGGATACCTATGTAAAAGCATTTACCAGACTGGATCAGCTGCAGGATGAAAGTAAATTGCTCCCCTGGTTGAAAACCATTGCCAATAATTCAGCCAAGGACTGGCTGAAGAAATGTAAGCCTGTGCTTTTTACGGCCATGGCAGGCAATGAGGGAAATGAAGAAACCGAGGCTTTGTCCTTTGAGGAGAATATAGAGGCTGACCGTATTGACGAGAATCCGGAGCTGGCAATGGATGAAAAGGAAGTCCGCCGTCTGGTGATGGAGATCCTGAACCAGCTGCCGGAAGACCAGAGAGTAGTCCTGGGAATGTTCTATTATGAGGATATGTCTGTAAAGGAAATTGCTTCGATACTGGAGGTAAGTGATAATACAGTAAAGAGCCGTCTGAATTACGGACGTAAAAAAGTAAAGGAACTGGTACTGGATCTGGAAAAGAAAGGCACCAAACTGTACAATGTTGCACCGTTTACCTTCTTTGTATATCTGCTGTACAGACTTGGAAAATCCACATCTGTGGAAGCAGCCGAGCTGGATACCCTGCAGACTGCGCTGCATACAGCATTGCAGCGCACTGCAGCTACGACATCCACAGGAGCTGGCAGTGGAGCGTCAGAGGCAGCATCAACGGTACATCATGCATCACAGGCTGCTTCAGCATCATCAAAAGCTGCAGGAGCTGCCGCCGGCAGTGCAGCCAGACATGCAGGGCTGAAGGTGGCAGCAGTGATCCTCGCCGGTGTAGTAGGCGGTGGTGGTATTACCTATGGAGTAGTAAAAAATGCAGACAAGATTCCTGTGATCCAGAATATAGCAGAGGACAATGAAGGTCCGTCAGTAAAGGTTGCAGAGAAACCGGAAGAAGAGGAAAACACAGAAGAGCCTGCTGACACTGAAGAAGAGAAAGAAGATACTGAAGACGCAGAAGATACTGAGGATAAAGCAGAAGCTGAGACACCGAAAACCGATGAGGAAATCTATAAGGAGTTTTATGAGGAATATGTAAGGAATGAGAATCTGCAGGTTATAGATAATAATTCCCAGCTGGAGTATCATCCTTATGAGGGTGCATATCAACAGGATCTTATGCTTGGATGTCATATGGAAGATTTTGGAGGAGATGGCAGACAGGAACTACTACTTTTGCGTACCAAAGAAGAAAATTGGGAGTATGATGTTACGCCACCGGATCCGGAAGTGAACAGAGTACTGGTGCTGGAGTTATATGGGATAGAAGATCAGGAGGTATTTCAGAGACAGACTCTGAAAATGCCAGGCAGTGCATTAAATGAGATTGTATCCTATGTAAAAGAGCAGATTGGAATGGAACGGATCGGAACAGATTTTTATCTGTGCCGTTATGGAATGTATCATGGAAGCGCCGGCCCTGGATCTCATTATAATACTATAGTGAAGGTTACAGATAACGAATTACAGATGACCCACAAACTATATTATGTAAGTTCAGGCAATTATGCTATGAATGGAGCATGTGAAGTAGATGGAACCAGTTACTTTACCGGCAATGCAGATACAGATGAGAACTTTATTAACAGCGTGATACAGCAATATAATATTTCAGCTTATCAGGATGTTTCCCTTCCCTTCCTGTTTAATTTGAACAGGGAAGAAATAACAGCTCAGGAGATGAATGATACCTTCGTGGTAGACAATTGCTTTACAGCACCGGAACAGACAGCACAGGTGGAAGCTGCTTCCCAGTCTGGGCAGGTGGATAACACAGTGTGTTACTATACATCACAGATCAATACCCAGGAGATGACCATAGATGGAAATTCCTATGGAAAGGCTGTGATCAGCGGGGTAGAGTATAATGGTGACAATATTACTTTTGACTGGTCATATCACAAAGTAACAGATGCGAATTCTGATGAATATTATCAGAACAGCAGCTTTGTGCCCCGGGAAAAAACAACATTTCAAATAACTCCGGAGACAAAATATTATATTGCAGAACTTGATACAAGCACAGATCAGACAATGTATAATTATTATAACAGGGATGAATTCCTGCCGTTAAAATTTAATGGACTTCAATTGCATATGAAAGTTCAAAACGGAACAATCCTGTCCATGTACGAAACATCCTGACATACTGTGAAAAAAATAAGAAAATTTTAAAAATGTAAAACCTTTTTCTATTTTCAATCGTCTATAGATTAGAAGAGAGGAGGAAAAGGTAATTGGAATGTCTTAAAAGTACTGGTATCACTAAAAAAGATGGAGAAACGGAGGAAGAAAGTATGTATTGTCCAAATTGTGGAAAAAAGATTGAAAATCCGGCAGCATTCTGCCCGAAATGTGGAACAAAATTAAATATCAAAAAACCGGACACGCAACATAATACAAAGGAATCCTCAGGAAATCTTCAGGGGGATGGTTCCAAAAGAAATATGAAAAATAAAAAGCCGGTTTTTATTGCAGCTGCTGTAGTTGTGGCGATTATCCTGGTGTCAATGATCGTAAATCATAGAACAACCATTGATTTAAACAAATATTATGAGATTACACTTGGCGGATATGAGGGAAAGGGAACTCTCAGTGTTACATTTGATTCTGATAAGTTCCAGAAGGATTATAAAAATAAATTGTCCGTAAATAAGGGCAAGGCTAAAAAATGGGTGAAAAAACAATATGGCAGTGATGTGGAGCAGGGACGGACTGCATACCAAAATCTATGTGAAATGAATGCCGCAGAACAAATAAGTGATATACTGGAATACGATGGTATGACTCCTTCAGAGAGTTATGAATTAAGTAATGGAGATGTGGTGACATTTACCTGTAACAAAGAAAACATAGACAGCATCCAGACACTGTATGATGTAAAAATAAAGCTTTTAAAAAAATATACAGTAAAAGATCTGGAGAAAATGAAAGCTTATGATCCATTTAAAGATTTTGATATTACTTTTTCTGGTATAGATCATAGAGGAACTGCAGAGATAACCCAGCCGGATGATGAAATTGGTCAGAGACTGGATTATTCTGTAGACAATAATGGATATCTGTCCAATGGAGACAAGGTTACAGTTGTTGCAAATGATAACAGCTTTACTATTGAAACAGAATATGGAAAGACTTTAAAAAGAAACAGTCTTGAAGTGGAAGTAAAGGGATTAACAGAATATATTTCATCAACAGACCAGATAACAGATGAAGTTCTGGATAAAATGAAGAATCAGGCACAGGATGATCTGAAAGCAGAGTTTGCGAAAACATCAGATCAGGGCTCTACCTTACTGAATGCTGAATATATAGGAAACTATTTTCTGAATGCCAAGTTCGAACCAACGGAAGAAGATGACGACTATTACTATTATTATGATTCAGACGATTATGACACCTCCAACAATAATATGGTATACCTGTGCTATAAGGTAGATGTTGAAAATTATGCTGAGACTCAGCAGGCTCTTTATGATGAAGTAAATACGTATTATACATATTATTGTTTTAGCAATCTGATGTCAGATGAAGAGGGAAATGTTACTGTAGACTGTTCCTCTTATTCCAAACCTGAGAATGAATATACAGTAACCGGTCCGGAAGGAAATTATGATAATTATAGCTGGACATACTGGGGTTATGATAGCATTGATACTATGTATAATGATTGTGTGAGAGCAAAGCTTGATCAGTACACTCCGGAAGAAAGCGTGGAGGATGTGGACACATCAAGTGAGCCCACAAAACTGAAAACCCTTCCTTCAGATGCAAAGGAATATAATGGACATTATTACGAGCGAGTTGATATTTCACTTACCTGGGAGGAAGCAAAGAGCAGATGTGAGAGAAAGGGCGGACATTTAGTAACCATTACAGATGCAGATGAGAATAACTGGATTGTAAAAAACATCAATCCTGCTGATGACAATTATTGCTGGCTGGGCGGAGAGAAAAATGAGAGCGGAGCCTGGGGCTGGGTTACAGGGGAAGCCTGGGATTATACCAGCTTTGCGGAAGGACAGCCGGACTTTATGAATTCTGCGGAATATTATCTCTGTACATCAAGTCCGGCAAATACCTGGAATGACTCAGATATGGAGGGCAATAACTGGGATCCGGGCTGGGGATATTCCCGTGGAATCAGTGGATACATTATTGAATGGGACAGTGACCCGGCTGCCTGACAGATGTGGGAGAAGAAAGTATGTTTTGTGCTAAATGTGGAAAAGAAATTCCGGAAGCTGCAGGATTTTGCCGATACTGTGGAAATCCTGTAACAAGGGAGGAAAGCCTTCTGGACAGGGCGAAAAGACAGGATCAGGCAGCACTGGCTGAAATTTATGAGCAGACCAGCGGTGCAGTCTACAGAGTGCTGAAGGTACTGATTAAAAATGATGAAGATACTGTGCAGGATTTACTGCAGGATACCTATGTAAAAGCATTTACCAGACTGGATCAGCTGCAGGATGAAAGTAAATTGCTCCCCTGGTTGAAAACCATTGCCAATAATTCAGCCAAGGACTGGCTGAAGAAATGTAAGCCTGTGCTTTTTACGGCCATGGCAGGCAATGAGGGAAATGAAGAAACCGAGGCTTTGTCCTTTGAGGAGAATATAGAGGCTGACCGTATTGACGAGAATCCGGAGCTGGCAATGGATGAAAAGGAAGTCCGCCGTCTGGTGATGGAGATCCTGAACCAGCTGCCGGAAGACCAGAGAGTAGTCCTGGGAATGTTCTATTATGAGGATATGTCTGTAAAGGAAATTGCTTCGATACTGGAGGTAAGTGATAATACAGTAAAGAGCCGTCTGAATTACGGACGTAAAAAAGTAAAGGAACTGGTACTGGATCTGGAAAAGAAAGGCACCAAACTGTACAATGTTGCACCGTTTACCTTCTTTGTATATCTGCTGTACAGACTTGGAAAATCCACATCTGTGGAAGCAGCCGAGCTGGATACCCTGCAGACTGCGCTGCATACAGCATTGCAGCGCACTGCAGCTACGACATCCACAGGAGCTGGCAGTGGAGCGTCAGAGGCAGCATCAACGGTACATCATGCATCACAGGCTGCTTCAGCAGCATCAAAAGCTGCGGGAGCTGCCGCCGGCACTGCAGCCAGACATGCAGGGCTAAAGGTGGCAGCAGTGATCCTCGCCGGTGTAGTAGGCGGTGGTGGTGTGACTTATGGAGTAGTAAAAAATGCAGACAAGATTCCGGTGATCCAGAATTTTGTGGAAGAGAATGATGCTCCGGTGGTAAAAGTTGCAGAAAAACCAAAAGAGGAAGAAAAAACGGAAAGTATAGAAGAACCTGAAACTGAAGTAACAGAGCCTGCGGAAGAAAAGCCTGTTGATCATACACCGGTTAAGACAGAGAACAATGAAAAGGAAGATATAATTCCAACGGATGTAATCCAGGAGGGTACCTATGGTGATAATGTGCATTGGTATCTAGGGGCTGATGGTACTCTGGCAGTTACCGGTGAGGGCGAAATTGCGGATGTTGCAGATATGAGCAGTGACTATACACCATGGTATGCTTATCAGGCGCAGATCAGAAAAATTGCCATCGGAGATGGAATTACCCGGATTGGAAGGGGGACATTTGCGGGAATGGGGTATGTCAAAGAGATTACCATGGCAGATAGTGTGAAAGAAATAGGGGAGAGTGCTTTTTCTGGATTCATGCCACGAACTGCAGACCCAGGTGTACAGCGGACAGTTACCCTTTCCCAATCTCTGGAAAAGATAGATGATTATGCTTTTACTGAATCCAATCTTGTAGCTGTAGAGATTCCTGACAGTGTAAGAGAAATCGGATTTGCGGCATTTAGAAGATGTTATGATTTAAAGAGTGTGACAATAGGCGAAAACTCTAAGCTGGAATCTATAGGTAATCTGGCATTTGAGGATTCTACATTAGATTCCGGAACAATCAATATTCCATCTACAGTTAAAACTATAAAAAGTGTTGCGTTCGGAAATGGTCATTTTGCAGACCAGGTTGTGTTTTCTGAGCAGCTTCAGGAACTGGGAATGTGCGCTTTTGGCTATGGTTCTACCGGAATGAATAAAGTATTTTTTACAGGTGATGCACCTGTGATTTCCGATGATACAATAGCTAAAAATCCTGGAGATACCGTATTTCCGGATACTACAACCATGATTTATTATCCGAAGGATAACCCTACATGGAATAATTATGATTTTACAAAACTGATGAAAGTAGTTCAGGCCACAGGTGTTGATAAAAAGGATATGCAGCATTTTATTGATGGTGAGGTTGAATAAACGAAGCAATAAGTAGTGGAATCAGTTTAGAAATAGTTATTTGCTTATAAACAAGTATTGAAGCGAATTGCGGATATCCGCAATTCGCTTGAAATAAAGAAATACAAGAGGAGGAAAGAATATGTTTTGTACAAAATGTGGAAGAAAACTGAAAGAAGGAGAAATCTGCACCTGTCAGCAGCCAAAGAGTGCACCAAAGATGCAGCCACAGGCAAAGGTTGAGCCGCAGCCGGTAAAAAAAGAACAGACAGAGGAGCCTAAGCCTGTAGATTCACAGAAAGGTCCGTCAGCTTCACCGCAGAATCAGAAAACCGAAACACAGAGCCAGTCAGCACAGCAGCAGAATGCCGGTTATCAGCAGAGACAGCAGTATCAGCAGAATGCTAATTATCAGCAGGGACAGCAGTATCAGCAGAATGCTAATTACCAGCAGAGACAACAGTATCAGCAGAATACCAATTACCAGCAGGGACAGCAGTACCAGCAAAATACCAATTATCAGCAGAATATGAACTATCAGCAGGGCAACATGCGAGGATCCAGAGAAGCAGAATGGGCTAGGGAAAAAGGTACGGAGGCACTGGGAAGTGCAAAAACATTTCTGGGAGCAGCCGGCAGTGTATTAAAGAGACCTGTATCTGAGGCTGTCAGAATGTCCGGAGATTGCACTGGCAAAAGTGGACTTCGCTTTATCACTGTAAAAGCAATATTTACAACCATTATTGTTTTGATCCTGTCTATGGTGACTGCAGGAAAAATCGCATCTGCCTCCAATGGATACTTCAGTTTCTTTGATATCAAGATGCCATATCTGACATTGATCGTACTGTCTCTGATTGCTACCATTGGTTTTGATATGGTCAAAGTTGGGATTATGACTATGATGACAAAAGCATTTGGCGGTTCTGCAGCTCCAAAGGCAATGTACTCCGTAGTAGGGGTTCAGGCAGTGTTTGATTTGCTTATTACTGCAGTAATATGTGTACTGATGATTATTTCCCCAAGTATTGCAACGGTTGTTGCCTTTACTCTGGGTCTAGTATATGCAATTGGGCTGACACCTTTTGTTGGATATGCTTCCTATACTGCAGTTACCAACATGGACAAAGACAAGAGAGTATATGCTTTCTGGATCATTATTATTCTGTTGGTTATTGTAGTATTAGTGATATGTCTTCTCATAGGCGTAGGGGTTGTAGAAAAGATTGAGTCTATTGTAAACAGTTCCTATGACAGCTACAGCAATTCCCTGGATTCTCTTTTCAATATGTTCAGTTGATTGAATAAACAGATGGACATATGATTGAGGATAAATAAAATGAAGCTAAAATAAGAAAGGAGCAAATTTATGTTAAGAGAGAAAGTAACAAAACTGGTAAAAATTATGTTTACAGGACTGACAATGGCTCTGTGCGTGACAGCATTGAATCCTGCTGTCACAGCAAAGGCAGAAGATATGCTGCAGGAAAGTGAGCCAAATGGCAATCCGGCAACTGCAAATCAGCTTCCATTGAATACCTGGGTGAAAGGAATACCAAGTGATAATTATGATGAGGACTGGTATCAGTTTACTATTCAGAATCCTGGTGAATCACATATAGAAATCAGACCGGATGCCAGCGTTTCCAATGGTAGTTGTAACTGGGATGTTACTCTTTATGATGCAAACCGAAGAGAATTAAGAAGTTGGTATGATCATTCTTGGTCGGATTATCAATTTGGATGGACACCAGGGAAATATTATATATGTGTTGAGAATCATTCTTATAAGTGTACATATAATTTAAAAGTAAATTATACGCCTTCAAATCAGTGGGAAAAAGAAAGATATTATGGTGATAAAAATCTAAACAATACTAATATCATTTCCTTAAATAAACAATATACTGGAAATTTATATGACTCCTACGATGTAGATTATTATCGGATCAGATTAAAAGGAACAAATGGTATTTCCTTAAAGTTTTTAATTGATGATACAGTTGCTAATCCTGGTAGATGGCAGATTGAATTTATTGAATATAAGAGCAGAAAATCTTTGGGTTATTATCGTGTTTCTACAAATGAAACTTTGACGATACCAAGATGCTCAGGGGACTTACTTATAAAGATTTCAAACTGGAATGGTGCTTCTCTTGATCTGTACCACATTCAGGCTACCAGTAAACTCAGTGCTACAGAAATTACATCTTTGAAAGGTGGTACACACAGTGCGAATCTCCGTTGGAAAAAGGTAAGCAATGCAACTGGATATTATATCTATCGCAGTACCTCAGAGAATGGATATTATAAAAAGGTTGCCACTGTAAAGGGAAAAACAAGCTACACAGATAAGAAGTCTCTGAAAAAAAGTGGATACTATTATTATAAAATTGTAGCTTACCGTAAATCAGGTTCCAAAACATTAAAATCTGCACCAACCAGTGCATCTTATACATATGTTTACTAAACGAGAATCCATAACAAAATAAAAACTCAAATTTTTGAATCATTTTAAAACAACTGTTTAAGACCATCGGCTTATCCCAGGCCGGTGGTCTTTTTTTGTTGCCTTTTTGTATCAGAAAAAAATTTAAAAAAATAAAAAAACTTTTCAAAATATAAAACCTGTCCCCAATGTCATTCGTCTATAGAGTAGAAAGCAGGAAAGACGTAATCTGCAAAAGCAGTAAAAAGTAAAAAAACAAAAAATTTTTAAAAAACTTAAAACCTGCTTACCACCTCGCTCGTCTATAGAGTAGAAGGCAAGAAAAACAACATACAGAAAGAAGGGAAGAAATATGACGTGAGTTAGCTGAGACTGTGTTACATGTAAATAATAAGATGATAATGAAAAGGAGAATTTAATTATGGAAACAAAAGCAGCTGAAAACTATTTAAGAAATACGGAATTTACTTTTAAATTTAAGGCAATTGCCGCAATGGTAATGGCAGCATTATTTGGACTGGTAGTACTTTTGGAAACAATCACCGGACATGGCATAAGTCATTTGGAAGATGTCTATCTGGTTATAGGAATCATTGCCCTGATTATAACAGGTGGAGCTGCGAAAGCAATTAAAATTGCATCGGCTGCGTTTACTTGGGGATATCTGTTGACACCACTGCTTTTATTTGATATTGCTTTTGCTCTGGGAGCGGCGGGAATTGTATTGGTTATTTCAGTAGGACTTCCATGTATTCCGATTGCATTAGTAGCCTGGGATATATATAAAGAACGTGCAAATGCAAAATTATACTTATAAAAAGGAGATATAAAACTATGAAGAACAAAAAGGTAACAGCTTTAGCTATGATGATGACAATGTGTATGTTAGGAAATTCTGCTGCAGGTGCAGCAGAGTTTTCTTCCGGACCTTCTTCAGTGACTGATGCATCAGAATCCGATTCAGTGGAGAATTCTAATGTGAAAGATGCAGATCAGCCTGATGTACTTACAGACAGTACCGATGAGGAAGTTTTTAATGCACAGGAGGATGCAGAGCCTTTCTCTGATGCAGAGCTACTGGATGAGTTTTCTGCTGATGAGGAGGTAGATGAAATTCCGGAGGCACAAGACCCGGGAAGTATTGACAGTACCCTTGCTGCCAGGTACAAAAATGCTGTGGTAGAGGCGGAGCTGGAAGCAGATCCCAATGTGAAAACAACCTGTAAGGTTTATAACGGCAGCAATCTGGAAAATCAGGATTATTCCACATTTGGGTCCTGTATAGATTCCTATGAATGTACAAGTCCGGATGGGGGCATCATGCGTGTACAGTTTGGTGCTGTTGATGGAAAAACGCTGGTAGAGTACTATGATACCGATTACAATATCCAGAAGACAGTGACGGTACCTCTGGCACTTCCCAAATATGGTGCCTTCTATGAGAGTGGAAATCATTATTATATCCTTACAGGACAGGATAATCCTGACAACAATGATGCAGTTGAAGTATATCGTGTGACAAAGTATTCCAAAGACTGGAAGGTACAGGGGTCTGCAAGTCTTTACGGAGAAAATACAAAGAAAGCTTTTGATTTTGGTTCAGCGAGAATGACAATGAACGGAAATATCCTCTATGTAAGAACCTGTCATGTGATGTACGGCGGACATCAGGCAAATGTTACTTTTTCTGTTAACACAGATAATATGACAGTAGTGGATAAGAAAACCGATATCAGCAATGCAAGCACAGGCTATGTAAGCCATTCTTTTAACCAGTTTATGCAGATTGATCAGGGGAAGATGACAGCCCTGGATCAGTGCGATGCTTTTCCAAGCAGGGCACTTGTAATGCTGAAGTACAGTGCAGATCTTAGCGAAGGTAAATTTGTTCCGGATTTTAATTACGTCTCCAGTGAAGAGATGGAAAGACGTAAATGTGCCCAGACAGATATTATGAAGGTAGGTGGCAATGTAGGTGACAACTATACAGGAACTTCAGCCGGAGGATTTGAATATTCTGATTCCTGCTGGCTTGTGGCCGGCAACTTTGATACAGATGGTGCCGGTTCATCCAGAAATGCATTCATAGCAGCAGTGCCCAAGAATGGTGGTGACCCGGTAGTCAGATACTTTACCAATTATGGGGGAACAGATGACAGTGCGTCAACTCCCCATCTGGTGAAAACAGGCAGCAACAGTTTTATCCTGCTGTGGTCCAGTCAGGGAAAGGTTTACTATACAGCAGTGGATGGAAACGGACAGCAGTCCGGTCAGACCTACAGTATGGATGGAAATCTGTCAGGTTGTCAGCCAACAGTGATTAATGGAAAATTATGCTGGTACACCTGGAAAAATAATGTAAATGTTTTCTATGAGATCAATCTGTCGAATCTTTCCGGTACACGTGCAGTGAAGATTGTAAACGGACATAAGTTCTCTTATGGAAAAGAAGTGACAAACGGAACAGTTACAAGAACCTGTATAGTATGCGGTGAGAACCAGGACAATGTGGCTGTGCCTACATCCATGGAACCGGTATATACCAAAGCAAACGGACACCTGGCTTATTTGCGCGGAAATATTGAGCTGGATCCGGGAACCTACCAAATGGTATGTGGACCATGCTTTACAGCTTCCGGTGATCGTCTCAGTGACTGCCAGGTGGCCAGTTCAGATCCGGATGTAGTATCTGTAAAAATGCTGGGATCTACAGATGCTCAGATTACAGTGCACAAATCAGGAAGTGCAGTTCTGACTATTCAGTCCAAATATAATCCGGATGCAGTGGAAACTGCAAATATTTCTGTGGGAATTTTGGATAGCAGTCATTATGATATGTCAGTTTCAGAGGAAAGCTTTGTGTATGATGGAACCGAGCACAGACCTGTTGTGAAATTATACAAAAAAGGTCTGGCACAGGAGGTCAGTACAAACAATTATACAGTAGAGTATGAAGGAGATCTGGTAAATGCTGGTACTGTCAATGTAAGTGTGAAGGGAACAGGAACTCTTGCAGGAAGTATCAGCAAAGCATTTGTCATTAAACCGGCAGAGCTTTCCAGATGCCAGGTCACAGTGTCGGAGAAACCGGTCAGCTTCGTGAAAGGTAAGAAATCTGTTACGGAATATACTGTCAAAGACGGAGACAGAACCCTGACAGAGGGTAAAGATTTTACGGTATCCTATAAGAATAATGACCGTCCGGGGACTGCACAGATCATCCTCAGTGGAACGGGCAATTATCAGGGAGAGGTAAGAAAAAGCTTTACGATTGTCCGTGAAGAGAAAGAAGATAAGGATAATACCGAGAATAAAGACAATACCGAAAACAAGAATGACAGCGAGAATAAAGACAATACCGGAGACAAGAACGACACCGAAAATAAGGATAATAGCGGTGACAAAAACAATACTGAGAACAAGGGAGATGATGAAAACAAAAAGGATAATGTAGATAATAAAGACAATACCAATAATAAGGAAGACAGCGAAGAAAAAGATAATACAGATAAGAAAGATGATACAAATAAAAAAGATGACACGAATAAAAAAGATGATACAGAGAACAAAGATAACACCAATGACAAAGATGATGTAAATAAGAAGGACGATACAGCGACTCACACAATGGATGAATGTACCATCCAGGTTGCTGCTGAAAAACTTATTTACAACGGAACAGCCCAGACACCGGGAGTAACAATTACATATGAAGGCAAGACTCTGACAGAAGGACAGGACTATACGCTTTCTTATGAGGGAAACACAGATGCCGGAATCGCCAATGTAGTGATCCAGGGGAAAGGCACATATACAGGAAAAGTATATAAAACCTTTGAGATTGCCCGCGCAGATGCATCCGTAAGTGTATCCTCCAAAACGGTAACTGTGGGAAAGAAAAAACTGACTCTGGCAGACTGGATGACTACAGACGGAAATGTTACTTATAAATCATCAGATCCCAAAACTGTAAAAATCTCCGGTAATCAGTTTATTGCACTGAAACCTGGCAAAGCAGTCATCACGATTTCTGCAAAACAGGGACAGAACTACAATGCACTGCCGGCTACAAAGGTTACTATCACAGTCAGACCACTGAATACTACAGGAGTTACCCTGAAACCGGGCAGAACAGCCCAGGTAAAAGTATCCTGGAAGCCTGTGAAATCCATAAGTGGCTATCAGATTCAGTACAGTACTTCTGCAAACATGAAAAAAGCAAAATCTGTCATGGCAAAGAGCAGTGCAAAGAATGTAACTCTGAAAAAGCTTTCTTCTAAAAAGAACTGTTACGTTCGCATCCGTACTTATAAGACTGTAAAAGGAAAGAAATATTATTCTGGATGGAGCACAGTAAAGAGAGTAAAAACGAGATAGGAAAAAGATGTACTGGTGATTCTATGTAAAACGGAACGTAATAAAAAAATATATAGTAAATAGCTTCTGTTATCTGAAAAAGGAGGAAATGAGCATGAAAAACAAAGTGGTCAAAACTTTATCAATTTTACTTTCTATGTGTATGCTGGGAAGCTCGGGTGTGGATGCGGCAGAGTTTTCATCCGGTATGGAAAATGTAACTGAATTGCCTGAACAGGAAGCGACAACAGAAATTTCCGAAGTAGCAGACGGTTTTGAATCATCAGAGGAACTTCCGGAAGCAGCAGATGATACAGATGTATTTAGTGCACAGGAGGATACAGTCCCCTTCTCTGATTCGGAAACCTCGGATGAGTTTTTGGCAGAAGAAGAAACAGAAGAGATTCCGGGAGCAGAAGATCCGGAAAGTATTGACAGTACCCTTGCTGCCAGATACAAAAATTCTATTGTAGAAGCTCAGTTAGAAGCGGATCCGTCAGTGAAAACAAACTGTAAATTTTATAATATTTCCAATCTTGAAGTCCAGGATTATCCTACTTTTGGACTGCGTGTATCCTCCTATCTGACCACCAGTCCGGATGGAAGGATCATGCGTGTACAGTTTGGTGCGATTGAAGGAAAGGCTCTGGTAGAATATTATGATACTTCCTATAATATACAGAGCACAGTTACTGTACCGCTGGCGCTTCCTGAGTTTGGTGCATTTTATGAAAGTGGAAACAGTTATTACATTCTTACAGGACAGAGCAACCCGGACAAGAACGATTCAGCAGAGGTTTATCGTGTGACAAAATATTCCAAGGACTGGAAGGTGCAGGGCTCTGCCAGCCTGTACGGAGAACATACACAATATCCATTTGGGTTCGGTTCAGCGAGAATGACCATGGATGGAAGTTATCTTTATGTGCGGACCTGTCATGTTATGTACAACAGTCATCAGGCAAATCTGTCTTTCTCAGTTAATACAGATTCCATGTCCATTGTGGATAAGCTGACAGATGTAAGATTCTGGCAGGAAGGCTATGCAAGCCATTCTTTTAATCAGTTTGTACAGATCGATCAGGGGAAGATGGTCACACTGGATCAGTGTGATGCGTATCCTTCCAGGGCACTTGTACTTTATAAATACAATACAGATCTCAGTGGTGGAAAATTTGCCCCCAAATATAACTCCTGGGAACCGTCCAAACCAGATCCAACCTACTGTACAAAAACAGATATTTTGAAAGTGAGTGGAATGAGTGGGGATAATTATACCGGAACCTCAGCCGGTGCACTGGAATATTCTGATTCCAACTGGCTGGCCGCCGGAAACTTTGATACAGATGGTTCCGGTTCTTCACGTAATGTATTTGTAGCGGCAGTACCGAAAGACGGAGGCAGTCCTGTTGTCAGATATTTCAGTAACTATGCAGGAACCAATGACAGTGCAGCTACCCCGCATCTGGTAAAGACCGGAAGTAACAGTTTTGTTCTGCTGTGGTCCAGCAAGGGAAAGGTTTACTATACAGCAATAGACGGAAGCGGGCAGCAGACAGGCAAAACCTACAGTATGGACGGAAACCTGTCAGATTGTGTGCCATCAGTGATCAATGGAAAATTAATCTGGTACACAGTAAGAAGGAATGTAAATGTTTTCTATGAGATTAACTTATCTGATCTTTCCGGTGCAAAGGCAGTAAAAATCGTAAATGGACACAAGTATTCCTATGGAAAAGAAGTGACCAATGGAACAGTAACCAGAACCTGTACAGTATGCGGGGAAAGCCAGGGAACTGCAGCAGTACCTGTTTCTTTAGATCCTACGTTGAATTCAGGTGCAAACTATTCATATATACGGGAAAATGTAACTGTGGATCCGGGTTCTACTTATCGGGTAAACTGCAATCCTGCTTTTAAAGCATCAGAAAACCGTCTGGATGAGTGTGAGGTGATCAGTTCAGATCCCTCTGTAGTATCTGTGAATATGGTCAACAATACCAGTGCAGATATTACAGTACATAAATCAGGAACAGCAACACTTACCATACGTTCCAAATACAATCCTGACGTATCATATACAACTAACATTTCTGCCGGTATCCTGAACAGCAATCAATACCAGATTTCACTTTCCGCATCCAGCTTTGTGTATGATGGAACGGAACACAAGCCCACAGTAACCTTATATAAGAAAGGGAAAGCAGTTGATGAGAAGAATTATACGGTAACCTATAAGGGTGACCTGGTAAATGCAGGAACAGTGCAAGCTGTTGTGACTGCAAAAGGAGAGATCACCGGGACTATGACGAAAAATTTCGAAATCACTCCTGCTGATTTTTCAAAATGTAATGTGTCCATTGCGAAAGATACGGTTTATTTATCAAATGAGAAAGCATGTATACCGGAATTTACAGTAAAAGACGGAGATAAAATCCTCACAGAGGGAAAAGATTTCTCTGTTTCTTATCTGAATAATGACAGGCCTGGAACAGCAATGGCAACCTTCAAAGGTCTGGGAAATTATGCGGGAAATATCACAAAAACATTTACTATTGTGAAAAAAACGGAGCAGGCAAAAGACATCGGTAAATGCAGTATTTCACTTTCTAAAACCGCTTTTGAGGCTGATGGAACAGAAAAGAAACCGGCAGTAACAGTAAAGGACGGTAATACAGTGCTGAAAGAGGGCACAGATTACAGCGTTTCCTACAGTGATAATATAAAAGCAGGAACAGCAACAGTAACTGTGAAAGGAAAGGGAAAATATTCCGGAACAGTAACGGAAAAATTTGAAATCACAGAGGCTGTCAAAGGTTCAGATATCAGTGATGCGCGTATTATCCTCTCCAAAATCTATTATGAATATGATGGAAAGGAACATAAACCGGAGGTTTCAAAGTTATATATAAAGGGAAAAGAGGTTGACAGCAAAAATTATACGGTCACCTATTCAGATGACTTGGTAAATGCGGGAAGTCCAAAGGTAACAGTTACCGGAAAAGGAAGCTTTACCGGAACATGCAGCACTACTTATACAATAGCACCGCGTACATTTGAAAATTGTACAGTTATCGTGCCTGAAGGACCATTTTATTATTATGAAGGTTCTGTTTATGAGGCGGATTATATTGTGAAAGATGGCGATAAAATACTGGTAAAGGGTAAAGACTATACAGTTGATTATAAATATAATAATAAGCCGGGGCATACCTGGGATACGCTTCGTGGTATGGGAAACTACAGAAATGATGCCATTCAGAAGCAGATTTATATTATTGGGCCAAGCTTTGATCAATCTGTGGTAACTCTGGAAAATGATACGGTTATTTATGACGGACATCCGGCTGAACCCAAGGTAGTCATGACCTTTGGCGAGAAGAAATTGAAGCTGAACCAGGATTACACAGTCAAATATGATTTAAATGATGAACCGGGAACGGCGGTTGCATATGTCAATGGACTTGGAGAATATGTTGGTTTTAAAATGTTATTTTTCACAATTAAAGAAGAAGGCGTTAAAAATATAGATATCAGTAAAGCGAAGGTTTCCGTATCAGGGGATGCAGTGAGAAACGGGAAGAAAGTGAATATGCCGGAAGTGAATCTGGAACTTAACGGAAAGAGGCTGAATCCGGATAAAGACTTTTATGTAAACTGTTTAAGTACCCTGAAGGGAGAGACAGGAACTATGATCATTACCGGAAAAGGAATTTATACAGGTGTGATTCAGCAGACGATCAGGATCCTCCCGGAAAAAACAAAAGATGATACGGATAAAAACGATACCAATAAAAACGATACCGAAAACAAGGATAACATAGGGGATAAGAACAACACGGAAAATAATACTGATAATAAAGGAGACAAGGAGAATACAGAAAATAAGAAAGACGACATAGATAAGAAAGAAGATACAGACAAGAAAGAGGACACAGACAAGAAAGAGGATACGGATAAAAAAGAGGACACAGATAAGAAAGAGGATACAGACAAAAAAGACGATACCAACAATAGCGGAAATACCGAAAAACCAGATACTTCCCATCGTGAAGAGGTTTCTGTAAGTGTATCCTCCATAGCAGTAACTATGGGAAATAAAAAACAGACACTTAAAGATTTGGTTCATACAGATGGAAAAATTACTTGCAAATCTTCAAATCCTAAAGTTGTAAAAATTGCCGGAAATAAAATCATTGCATTGAAACCGGGTAAAGCAGTTATTACAATTTCTGCTAAACCAGGTAAAAACTATGATGCTCTTCCGGAAACAAAGATTACAGTTACAGTCAGACCGCAGAATACGGCAGAGATTACTGCTAAACCCAGTGGAAAAGGAACTGTGAAGATATCTTGGAAACCGGTTAAATCCGTCAGTGGATACCAGATCCAGTACAGCAGTTCTGCTAATATGAAAAAAGCGAAATCTGTCAATGCTAAGAGCAGTGCAAAGAATATAACTGTCAAAAAACTTTCTTCAAAGAAAAAATGTTATATTCGTATCCGTACTTATAAAACTATAAAAGGCAAAAAATATTATTCTGACTGGAGTAAAGTAAAGAAAGTAAAAGTCAGATAGAAAAACCTTGCAAATTCATATATAACAGCACATAATAGTAGAAAAACGAAACATATTATCTTGTTATCCGGAATAAGGAGGACTAAAAATGAGAGAATGGAAAAACAAATTAGCTAGATTTTTACTCGTATTATCTGTTCTTTGTATGGCGGTAAATCTGGGAAGTGTACGGAATGTACAGGCAGCGGAAGGACTTAATTTATACAAAAGAGTTCCGTTTTATAATTCACAAAAGGTAGGTGGATCAATATATTCTCTGAAATATAATGACAATACAAAAAGATATAACATATATGTAGAGAAAAATGGTAAAAAAAGTGTTCTTGCGAAAAACTGTATCAGCGGAACAATTGTTACAAACGGGAAATATATATATTATGAAAGCGGTTCATTTGCTCAGAGAGGCAGTTTTGGATATTCATATAAAGGGCGCAAAATAATCTGTATGAAAATTAGCACTAAAAAGGTAACAAGAATTACTAATTTCAGAGATGCTGGACGAGCTCACAGTATGATGGGGTGTGATGGAAGATATCTTTATATAGGTGAACAGACACAGTATGGAGATGGATTTGGCAATTTTTCTGTACTTGATTTGAAAACAAAGAGTATAAAGCAGACCAATAAAGACAGTTCGGCGGTACAGTCTGTTAAAGGTAAAGTTCTGGTTAATTCGGTAGGATTTCCTCATGGTGGACCGGTTTATCTGGTAAATAAGGATGGAAGCAATCTCAAAGTTATTTGTGATAGAGCTATTAAGGTTTCTGTTAAGGGAAATTATATTTATTATACCGAAGCTACTTATGACTGGAGAACAAGAAAATGCAGATGTGATTTAAATGGAAATAAGAAAAAAGCACTTACTGCCTGGAGTGGTGGGGTAGCTGCGTGACACGATTGCTGAAGTATATTGATAAAGCAGGTCAGATTTGTAATGAATATATTAGTTTATAGTCTGTCAGATTTGAGTTAAGTAAAATAAGATAGCGAAGAGTTTTTGTCGAAAGATGGGAACTTTTCGCTTTTTCAATATAGGTGTGTCTGACGAGACTGGGCCGCACTAATCGTTGAATATCCAGTTACGATCATCTATATATTCCATTATATGGAAGAGGCAGAGCAGATGATCAGGACAGGGAAAATCCTGTTTTAACTGCGAAACAGACAAATTTATTTGTTTGACTGGAAATTTCCAGAAAACTGGAAGAGGCAGGCTGCAGAGTAATCTATGGACTGAATGGATATAAAGTACATTCCAAGCTGTGCCTGATCTCCAGAAAAACAGATAAGGGTGTGTCCTATATTACACAGATCGGTACAGGTAATTATAATGAAAAAACATCTGCACTTTATACAGACCTGTCGCTGATCACAGCAAACCAGGAAATCGGAAAAGAAGCAGCAGAAGTGTTTGCGGCACTTCTGAAAGGGGAAGTTGTTGAGAAATCCAATCTTCTTCTGGTTGCACCGAAATGTCTGCAGAACAGAGTTCTGGATATGATACAGGAAGAAATCGACCAGGTGAAACAGGGAAAGGAAGGCTATATTGGAATCAAGATCAATTCCCTGACAGATAAGGTGATCATCAATAAACTGGTGGAAGCATCTCAGGCAGGAGTAAAGATAGAGATGGTCGTCAGAGGTATCTGCTGTCTGATTCCGGAGATTAAGGGATATACAGAGAATATCAAGGTTGTAAGTATTGTAGGCCGTTATCTGGAGCATTCCAGAATCTACCGTTTCGGTACAAAAGAAAGAGAAAAAATATATATTGCATCTGCTGACTTTATGACAAGAAATACAGTCCGTCGTGTGGAGGTGGCTGCTCCGGTTCTTAATGAGAAATTAAAGGAACGTCTGGACTGGATGTTCGAGACCATGATGAATGATGATGAAAAAGGAAAGAGACTGACAGAAACAGGAAATTATGCAGACAGAAGCCTGAATGATGTCAAACTCAATTCCCAGGAAATCTTTTATGCCATGGCATACAGCAATGCGGAGAAGACCCAGAAAAAAAGAGAAGATTGAAAAGTAGAAGATTAAGAAGAAATATTTGTTGACAATATTGTAGATTGCCTGAAAAAGATACTATGTGGATCAGTATAATAGATTCATATAGTATCTTTTTGAGAGGGTGTAAAAATTCTTGTGTCTATGGAAAGTAAATCTTTCTGATAAGAAATA
>OFMO01000292.1_pt1 | contig 44955 bp, 56 predicted proteins | sample 1541821 | NCBI WGS metagenome assembly OFMO01 (sample SAMN04209253, study PRJEB22552) | human gut metagenome | biome: gut; material: feces | host: Homo sapiens | place: USA: Oklahoma | reverse complement strand
AATTCTTTTCCTTTCTTAATTCGGTTACAAATAAACCGAATTTTTCATTACTAATTTGATACATACATCCACCTCCTGCACACATATTATAATGGGAGTACGCATAAATCAATCGACTAGCAGTAGAATTGCAGAATATTAGCACAAATATATCAAATAATCTCCCCATTATAATTATTTCTGTGAAGTTATATTCGGATATTTTTTAAACGCTTTTTCGCTTGGCAGTATCTTCTCTCTTTGGAGGTTACTGTCCACCATCGCTATAACCGACTGATCATCATCCAGTTCCCGGATAATGACCGGCACTTCCGTAAGTCCTGCCCATAGTGCAGCTTCTTTTCGTCTGTGTCCGGCTATAATTTCATATCCATCACCATGTGGATTTTTTCTCACCAGAAGTGGAACTAATACGCCTTCCTTCTCAATACTGCATCGCAGTTCAAACAGTTCCTGATTTCTCTCTACTTTAAACGGGTGTCCTTCAAAGCTATGCAGCTCTTCCAATTTCATCAGTACAATACCTGCACCCGGCTCGTGATTCTCTAATGAACACATTTCTTTCTTCTTTTCCATTTTTTATTTTCTCCTTTGCCTTTGAATAAAAGAAAAGGACACTCATCTTCCAGAAGTTCTGAAAACAAGCGTCCTTTCGGCTTTTCTCTATGCTATTGAATAAAAAATGTTAATTCTGTCTGAATGTATTTCCTCATACCAGATGCAATACTACTGACACTTCGATGCCATTCATAATCTGCTTTTTCTTGCCCTGTTTGCCTGTTGGTGTGAAACTCATATACCTCGCAAAGTGCCTGAAATTAAGGACTTCTACGAATTCACCCGATGTAAACAACACACGACTTCCACATGCACCGTGTTCGGGAATAAATCCACACATGCAATCTTCTCTACCTTATATCCTCTTCCCTGGATCATCTCCAGGTCCCTTGCCAGGCTGGTCGGTTTACATGCGATATAGACAAGTCTGTCGACCCCGAAATTTAGTATCTTCATCAGGGCTTTTGGATTCACTCCGTCACGCGGCGGATCCAGCATGATAAGATCGGGTACTTCTCCAAGTTCATCGATGACTTTTAAGACATCTCCTGCCCAGAAAGCACAGTTGTCCAGTCCATTTAATTTTGCATTGACCTTAGCTGCCTCAACTGCTTCTTCAACAATTTCAACACCGACTACTTTCTTCGCTACCGGCGCCAGAATCTGTGCAATTGTTCCGGTTCCACTGTAAAGGTCAAAAACTACTTTTTCATTCGTATCCCCGATATATTCTCTCGCTTTTTCATAAAGCACTTCTGCTCCAAGTGAATTTGTCTGGAAGAAAGAAAATGGTGTGATTTTGAACTTCAGTCCAAGTAATTCCTCATAGAAATAATCCTGACCAAAAAGTACTTCTGTTCCTTCGTCTTTTACAATATCTGCGAGACTGTCATTCTTCGTATGGAGAATTCCGACAATCTTTCCGGTAAGCTCAAGTGCCTGAAGTGCTGCTGCCCATTTATCCAGAAATTCCTTTGGTTTACTGTCAAAGCCTTCTTCTGATGCTGTTACAATATCAATGAGGATTTCTTCCGTCTTCACTGCTTTTCTCACGAGTAAATGTCTGAAATACCCATCATGTCTCATGCGGTGATAATATGGCAGGCCTGATTTTCTCGCACATTCCAGTGTACAGGCCAATATCTTTCTGTAATCACCGTCTACAATCTGACAATCACATACATTGACTATGTCGTGGAAACTGCCTCGTTTGTGCATACCAAGTGCCAGCGGTCCGTCTTTGTATTCGTCACCAAAAGAGAACTCCATCTTATTACGGTACTCACTTCTTACCGGACTTTCCAGTACACCTTCCCAGATATAGTCGCCGTCAACTGCCTCATCCATCATTGCCTTGACCTGTGATTCCTTTAATTTTACCTGTTCTTCATAAGGCAGATTCTGATAAGTGCAGCCGCCGCACTGTCCGAAATGCGGACAGGCAGACTCTATCTCCTGAGGCGCTTTCTCGATTACCTCCAGAAGTCTTCCTTCTGCTTTTCCTTTTTTCACTTTATTTACTGAAAAACGTACCTTCTGACCAGGCACACCATTTTTTACAATGACGCGTCTGTCCTCCTGTGATACATTTACAATTCCTTTATTCGGGAACTCTACGGATTCGATGACTCCTTCGTATACCTGTCCCTTCTTCATAGCGTTCTCGTCCTCCTTTACAGACTATCTATTTTTTATAATGAGCTTTCCAGCGTTTACCATCCTGTTCCAGCTTCATATGAGAAATGCTCTTAACATATTTTTTGAACTGGGAATATCCATAATCATTTAGTTTGAAATCTTTGTATTTATCATACACACGATTTCCGATGGCACCAAGATCCATGCCTGCTTCTCCGGCACCTTTCACCAAATTACGTACAAACTGGTCTACGTCTTCTTTTCTCGCACGGTTCTCTTTTAATGTAACCCAAGCTACATGACCATGTTTCACAAGTTGTATTCTGTCAAATTCCTCAAAAAATTTGGAAAGGCTGCTATATCCGTAACTTCGCACATCAAAATCCGGATAAAGGCTGACCAGCCGGCTTCCTACTTCGCCAAGTCCGGTCTGCTTATTATTATCCTGATTCTCCATGATCATCTTAATAACCGCGTCTTCAACCTTCTCACGCCCCAGCACATCGTGTGATTCTTCCCCGCCTTCTTCCAGACCTTTCTCTGACAGAAGATTTTCCAGAATTGTGAATTTGTCACATGCTTTTCGAAATGGCTCCGGCGTCTTATTTTCGCCCATTCCGATAACCATCTTACCGCTCTCTCTTAATCGGCTCACCAGTCTTGTGAAATCACTGTCACTGGATACAATGCAGAATCCATCCACATCCTTTGCATAAAGAATATCCATCGCATCTATAATCATCGCAGAATCTGTAGAATTCTTTCCCTGCGTATAAGAGAACTGCTGGATCGGTGTGATCGAGTTCTTAAGCAGCTCATCCTTCCAGCTTGAATGCTGCGTATTCGTCCAGTCTCCATAAATTCTTTTGTACGTGATATTTCCATATTTTGAAAGCTCTGTTAAAATCGGCTTTATATACCTTGCAGATACATTATCTGCATCAATCAACAGAGCAAAGCACTGTCCATCCATCGTCCACCTCGTCCTGTAAAAAAGCAGGCATCTCAGCCTGCTTTTTACTTACTTGTTTTGTTGTTCTGAACCTATACCTGATCCTCGTCATTGAAGAAGTCATCATCGAAATCATCGTCAAAATCATCCTCAAAGTCTTCCAGATAATCCGGGGTAAAGAAGCAATATACTGCATATGCGATTGCTGCAACTGCTGCCACAGCACCGATCACTGCCAGTATCCAAAGAACTGTCTTGGAAGCTTTCTCTTCTTCCTTTTTGTTAATCAGATCGTTCAGCTTTGTTGTTGCAATAAGCTCATCAATTTTACTCATATCCCTCGTCCTTTCCCTTGCCCTTTGCAAGTCTCATTATTGTATATTATTATAACACTGGTCTTACAATATTACTACACATTTATTTTATAAAATTTACAAGTATACTTTGAAGGTATAATTTGAAAGCTGTAAATTTTGTCAGTGTAAAATTACCTTTACAAAATTCTCTGCTTCTGCATATTTCTTATATCTTCTGTAATTTTGCGAATGCCGCAAACATCTTCTTCGTTCCAGGCCCGTCAAAATTTACCGTCACTTCGTAGTCACGTCCGCCTTCGACTATCGACAAAACTGTACCTTCACCGAATTTTATATGGCGTACACGGTCACCGACTCCATACTCCAGCTTTCCCCCTGCAGGCTTTCCAAAGGATTTTCCCTGCTGTACTGCTGCAAATGCTTTCGTCTTAAATGCCTGTCTCGCCATCTGGTAGTCCGTTTTTCTTTCCGGTTCTTCATGATCCGCGTGGTCTGTGAGACTTTTTCCATTTCCTGAAAATTTATTTCCCGTAGATATCAGTTCCAGCGGAACTTCCTTTAAGAAACGTGACATTTTATTATACTGCGTCTCACCGCGGACCATACGTCTTCTTGCACAAGTCATAGTCAGTTCGCTCTGGGCTCTTGTAATACCTACATAACAAAGTCTTCGCTCTTCCTCCAGTTCGTCCGGATCATCGGCCGTCACGGTCATATAGCTTGGAAACAGTCCGTCTTCCATTCCGGCAAGATAAACGCGTGGAAATTCCAGTCCTTTCGCACTGTGTAAAGTCATGAGCACCACATAATCACTGTTCTCATCCAGATTGTCAATATCTGCCACCAGAGCGACTTCCTCAAGAAATCCACTCAGTGTTGCCGGTTCATCATGCTCTTCGCATACTTCTTCATAAGCAACGACTTTATTTAAAAGCTCATCGATATTTTCAATTCTCGCCTGAGCCTCTATCTCACTCTCTGCCTGAATGCTCTCGATATATCCGGTTTCGTCAATAATTTCCTGCATCAGTTCATGAAGTGTCAATTCCTTTGCATCTACTTTAAAGTGCTCGATCAATGCTACAAATGACTCAAGCTTTGACACGCCTCTTCCGATATCCGGGATAAGGTCAGCTCCCTTAAGACATTCATAAAATCCTTTTTCATGCATCGCAGCATACTCCTGCACACGATTAATACTGGTAAGACCGATTCCTCTTTTTGGTACATTGATAATTCTTCGCACCGCCAGGTCATCCTGACCATTATCTACGGTTTTTAAATATGCAAGAATATCTTTAATTTCCCGTCTTGCATAGAAATTAATGCCGCCAATAATCTTATATGGAATATTTGCTGTTACAAATTTTTCCTCGAACATACGGGACTGTGCATTCGTACGATATAAAATGGCGTTGTCCTGATAGTCGCACTCGCCCTTTTCCACGTGTTCTTTTATATCGGATACTATGTATTCTGCCTCATCGAATGCAGTATCAAACTGACGAAATGCAATCTTATCACCATCTTCATTGTCTGTCCACAGCGTCTTGTCCTTTCTTCCGTGATTGTGGCTGATCACAGCATTTGCTGCATTCAGGATATTCGCTGTGGAGCGATAATTCTGCTCCAATTTAATGACTGCTGCCTTTGTAAATACTTTCTCAAAATCCAGAATATTACGGATATCTGCCCCACGGAATTTATAAATAGACTGATCATCATCTCCGACTACACACAGATTCTGATACCTGGAAGCAAGCAGACGTACCAACTCAAACTGCACCCCGTTCGTATCCTGGTACTCATCTACCATAATATAGCGGAATCTCTCCTGATAATATTCCAACACATCGTGCTGTGTCTGGAATAGCTGAACTGTCTTTAAAAGCAAATCATCAAAATCCAGTGCATTGTTAGCTCGGAGCTGCTTTTCATACTCTTCATACACATCCGCAATCTTTTTCTGATGAAAATCTCCGCCCGACTGAAGCCGAAATTCTTCCGGAGTCAACATCTCATTTTTTGCATGAGAAATGGTTCCGATCAGCATACGCTCTTTGTAGATTTTTGTGTCAATCTGTAACAACTTGCACACATCCCTCATCAGTGTCTTCTGATCATCTGTATCATAAATTGTAAAATTCGTGTCATATCCAAGCAATGCAATATGGCGTCTTAGTATCCGCACACACATAGAATGGAATGTACTCACCCAAATACTTTCTGAGCCGAACCCAACCAGATTATCCACACGTTCCCGCATCTCTGCTGCCGCTTTGTTCGTGAATGTAATTGCCAAAATATTCCATGGATTGACGCCTTTTTCTTCAATCAGGTACGCAATCCTGTGGGTCAGGACTCTTGTCTTACCTGATCCCGCTCCTGCTAAAATAAGAAGCGGTCCTTCCGTGTGAAAGACTGCTTCCTTCTGTTTATCATTTAACGTATCATATATATTCAAGTTCTTTTCGTTTCCTTTCTTATTATTTTCCACCTGTCATCTTCTCATGCTCTCGCATGATCTCATCATGAAGTGCCACCGATGTCCAGTTCTTATTCATCTCTGTCAAAACGGCTTTTAACGGAACCTGAACTTTTTCTTTTCTCATACGCTGCAATGCCTGATCCAGCATACGCTCATTTTCCGGACACATTAAGAGCATCTCATCTTGAAATACAGCTTCTATTTCTTTCGCTTTAACACCAGCTTCTTCATTTATTGATTCCGTTGTTCTGCCTTCTGCAACTTCACCAACCGGAAGCAAGTATTCTTCTTCCTCCACATGACGGACTCGGTAGCCTAAAAATCCAAAAATCAATCCAATCTTCCGACCTTTTGTCGTCCCTTTTAAATTATAACAAAGTACTGTTGCCCGCACCTTAATCCTCCTGTCTTCCAATAACCAAGAATATTCCAAATCATATTTTCATATTATAACAAAGATAAAAAAGAAGCGCAATGACCTATGAAGACGAAAAGCTATTGTTCCTGTGTTGAACAAGCGCTATCGCTGATTAAGAATCTGTTTCTATAATACGGTATCCCACTCCGACTTCTGTAAATATAAACTGTGGCTGACCGGGATTTTTTTCGATTTTTCTACGGATATTCGCCATATTCACACGCAGGATACGGTTATCCCCCTTCATGTTTGGTCCCCAGATTTCTTTCATCATGTAATCATATGTCAGAACCTTGCCTGCATATTTTCCAAGGAGACTTAATAACCGGAACTCATTCTGGGTCAGTCCTGCGTCTTGTTCCTCCACATAGACCCGGTGTTTATCATAATCTATCACCAATTTTCCATTTAAAAATGTGACTTTCTGCCTCTCTCCCTGATTCTTGCTTGTTCCCCGGAAATGTCGGATCGCAGCCCGGATCCTTGCAAGAAGTTCTGATGTTCCAAATGGTTTTGTTATGTAATCATCAGCTCCCATATCGAGCGCTTCTACCTTATCTTTTTCATGATCTCTGGCAGAAACTACAATAATCGGCATATTGGACCACGCACGGACTTCTTTTAAAATCTTCATTCCGTCCATATCTGGAAGTCCCAGATCCAAGATCACCACATCTGGACATCTGGAAGTGATCAGACTATATGCTTCCTTTCCTGTCTCAGTCGCGATCACATCATAATCATTGGCCTCCAGGATCGTCTGTATAAACTTTCGAATATTTTTATCATCTTCTACTTTTAATACACGGTCTTTAATCTCCATTCTGTTCTTCCTCCTCAAGCGGTAATGTAAATGAAATCTTTGCTCCGCCATCTATCTTATTCTCTGCCCAGACTTTTCCCCTGTGCGCATCTATAATACTTTTACATACCGAAAGTCCGATTCCCATACTCCGTTTATTATCGTACGTCTCACCTTCCCGGTGACTGATCTGACCCGTAAATAACATCGGCAGAATCTTTCCATCAATTCCTTTCCCATTATCTTCAATAGAAAATATAGCTTCTGTTTCATTCACAGATATGGTTACCTTCACCTGCGTCGTCGATCCTCCATGTATCACAGCATTTTCCATAATATTCACAATGACTTGCCGGATCAGGATTGGATCCATCGGAACAATAACAACTTCTTCTGGAATATCCACCTCGACTTTTATGTCCGGAAAACGCTTTGAAAACTTTACAACTGCACTGCTGACAATCTCTTCTGCCAGTTCTTCGTGTGTCGTAAGTCTTGTTCCTTCATCATTCATCCGGGTAATGGATAACAGGTTCTCCACCATCCGTACCATCCACTGTGCCTCTTCTTTGATGTTCAAAAGCAGCTCTTCTTTCTGCTCCTCTGTCAAAACATCTTTATTATCTATAATTCCAGCCGCTGCTCCTTCTATAGAAGTAAGAGGCGTCCGGATATCGTGAGACACTGCTCTTAGAAGATTTGCTCTCATTCTCTCTTTTTCTGCCTTTAACCGCACATGCTCCTGCATCTTGATCTGAGTCATCAATGCACTTACTGAAATAGATACTGTCAGCATTACAATAAATGTAAGCGGATAGCCGGTCACAGTAAAATCCACTTGGAAATATGGATAGGTAAATATATAATTGACTCCCACAACTGCCACCATAGATGCCAGCACCCCATAAAAATATCCTTCTGTAAGTCTGGATACACAAAGTACTGCCAACACATAAATAAGCGGCACATGCGTGTCTGTCGGAACAAGCGGCCTCAAAATAAAACATATAGCTGTCGCTGCTGCCAGCATTGCAGCCGTAATAATTATATTTTTCAAAATTTTCATATAGATGTTCTCCATTCCACCGCCAAATTGATAGCACAATACATCTCTTTAGGTGCTCCTATTATATCACATACATATGTTAAGATTTTGCTAAAATATTTTCAATGTTAAAAAGCTCAATTTCCCCTGAAAAATAGGCGTTCCACGGAATCTGTAATCATATATTTGTCGCTAACGTGTCGCTAACAGTATATATTTATCTGAATCGTATCGCGCTATCCTACATACTTCTTTCCACCATAATATGCAGCAATCCAACCACTTGGAATCTTAATCCAGATGTCACTACCGACTTTGCGGACATCCTTGCAGGTTACACGAGTACCTTTCTTGAGTCTCCCGTTATCGTGCGCGTGTTGCTGTGCATTACTGGATAACTCCGCATAAGATTTTTCCGGATTATTGGTTCCCGGACCGGTTCGGACGCTCAGGTCGTCCACCTGTGTTGTATAGACTTGTCCGACGACATAAGCTCCGGTGCTTGTCTGAGCTTTCGTGTCGGTTACTCCGGATCCATTATCTAGGACTACAACTGTGTGCCCCTTGGTTCTGGTAACGAGGATATCTCCACGCTTCAAGTATGTACTTCCCTTGCAGTGCCTATCGTCTTTCAGGATTTCGAATTGTCCTGTCTTTCTAAGTGTTTCCAGCTCCGACGCTGTGTTGAAATCTCCAACCTGTATTCCGGCATATAAGCAACATACTCTGACCAGTGCAGAGCAATCTGCGTCCACATCAACATTGACCTTGCTGAGATTATAGTTATACTTAACCGCAATCTTTCTAAGGCTGTCTCTGTGTGCCTGGCAATAACCGATGTGATTATTGCAGCACGCTGCTTCCATTGCCTGTGCAATCTTCTCTGCTACAGTTGGATCTTTCGGTCTTGCTACGTACCAACCTTTTCTGTGCAGATAGTAATTCTGTATAGACACTTCTCCACCGGTCTGATCTCCGGCTTTTCCTCCGGTGGTGGTGCCCTTCTCATTAATACGTGCGCTTCCAATTCTTACTGCCATAATATCCCTCCAATCAATAAGAGGGCGATTACTCGCCCTCAACCTCCGGTAATCCTGCTACGCTTGTCAGCAAGGATAAAATTCCGGCCAGTACTGATGCTGAGACTACAAGCTTTGCATCGATCTGACCGAGTGCTGTTGCTGTTCCGATCGTAGCGACTGCAGTCTGTGCTACCGTTTTCACTGCTCTGACCTCTGCTTTCTTAGCCCACTTCTTTGTATCTACAGATACTTTAAATACACAATTTTTAAACATCATTAATCCTCTCCTTCATGGGGTGGCTCTGTAGGCAGCTCCATAAGCGCATGATATATTTGCGTGCCTACACCATTCCCCTTTAATGTGTGATATTGTTTATATTCGTCTTCCAGTGATTGTTTAACATACAAAGGGCAATATCCGTAATCGTCGTGATACTTATTATAGAGGCGTATTAAATCCGCTCTAAGCAAAGCGCGTATTCCTTTTCGCATAGCAATCACCTGATAATATATGTATGCGATAGCTGACACAACGAACGATAATAATGCCCAATTTTCTGATAAAAACTTGATCATGTGCGTCCTTTCCTTACTTTATGGTATAAAAATAAGACCACTAGGGTCTTGCACGTATTTCCATATGATCACCTCTATTCTCCCAGTATCAACGCCAGCTTCTTGGCTCTAAGGCCGTCTCCTCCACCGGCACTTACTTCCATATAGCATTCTGCATCGTTCTCCACGATTGTTGTTCCGGCGTATGTTACAAGGTTCTTGTATGCCTCAATTTCTTCTGATGTGAGGTCGCGCTCGATTGGCTCTGCACGAACATATAATACGTGTGTATCCGTCTGCTCAACAATCTTTTTGAAAGATTCTATTGCCTTTTTGTTATCCGATGCATCATCTAAATCACTTGTATGCAATGAAATTGTAATATAGTTACTATTCACTTCTGCATTGCAACCAATTTTTCTCCCTCCCCAGGCGTCAGCATTATGTTGGCATATAGTAGCTAATGTTTTTGTATTTCCTACATGCGCATATTTCGTTAAGTACGCATAAAATCCAGTACCATTACTGACAATATAATTCACTCCCCAGGTACACCATTCGAGGTTGATATCTTTTAGCGGTAAGTCACATATATTCTGCACATACTTTCCTCGCTTCAAATCCACATAGTCCGCTATCCACTGCTGACCATCGGCATCGGTGTAGTTGCCGTCTGAGTCCACTGGAATAGCTGGAAGACTTGTTGGCGTGCTGATGGAGAGGGATTGTGGCTCATGGTATGGTTCATAGGAAGTGTACCCTCCTTCTTCAATTTGAAAGTTCTTAATTGCAACGCTGCAATTATTACAAGTAATGGTAAAATGTATAGAATCCGTTCCGTCTGGAATTAAAAGTGGAATTTCTACATCTACATATTTCCCTATTTCTTGTTTTATTTCTTCATTTAAAATAATGTTTTCACTATCTTCAAAAACCAATATTCTTGCAGGATCTAATTTTTCAATCTCCATCATTTTTTGCACTGCTTTGTATGATAATGATATTGTGTAAAGTATACCTGATATTACTTTGATTTTTTCACTGAAGTTAACCCAACCATTAGAATAGTTTGTTGTTCCAGGAGATTCTGCATTCATATTGGTAGGTCTCGCATAAATCGTATTATTTTCAATTTTTTCAATTCTTAAATATTCGTTGTCACGAATACCGGTTAGCCCAAACAGGTTCTTCCCTCGCACTTCTACGCCAATCTTCCCATCACTGCCAGCGCTTACAATCTGCTGTGGATAATCTGGCGATGGGCTTGGTTGTCCGCCAGTGTAGGGCTCATAATCTGTGGCTTCTGTTCCGGTTTCAATCTGAATCTCAGAGATTACATTCTCAACCTCTGAATCCGGATTATTGTACCAGGCTATGTGATTATCCAGAAGCGCGTCCGTTAATTCAGTAGGTGTATTTTCCAGAAAATCCTTCTCGGCTTCCAAGAAATAACTCCCACGGTTGCTCTCTGGATTTGAACGCTTCATCGAAAGCACGTAGGTTCCAGGAGTGATTCCAGGGCACAAATCGCGCAATGTCTGATTATATCCGGTATTATTCGTTTTTGCCGGAACGGTAATCGTCTGCTTCTCATAGTCTATCGCATTTACACCGTCTGATACAAGGCGGGAAAAATCAAACAGATTCTTTCCTTTGGTTGTCTCCTGCTTACTCCAGCCATACACTTTCATTTCATTCATCGGATTATTCTTTAATGTATCTGACATGATTGCTGGGTTCCCGGAGGCAGATATCTCTGCCCCGGTTCTGTTCTTGAGGATTTTATATAATAATAAGCTATCCATCATAACCACGGCCCCCATGTGCCATCATTGGCCATAATGCATACATCAAGTGCAGGAGTGATTACAATTTCAATCATCTTTTCTACCATGTGGTCATGATTTTTCCACTTTTCCATGAGCGCGTCCTTAATTTCTCTTTCGTTTTCCATGTATATGATGTCTATCTGCACCGGTTCTTTTTGTAGAAATCTATAACATCTGTGAATTGCCTGGATAAAATCATTGAACTCATAATCTATCCCTAAGAATATCTCTCTGTGACAATATCTCTGGAAGTTGCAGCCAGAACCGGAAATAGATTTCTTTGTCGCAAAAAGTCTTGTTTTTCCCTGTGAAAAATTTATAACTCTATTCTCGCGTGTTTCATAGTCCATAGATCCGTAGATATCTACCACTTCCGGAAGTGCCTTTTTTATTGCGTGTCGTTCTGACTCTAGGTCGTGCCATAGCACAAAGTGGTCTTCCGGTGAGTCTTCAACTATCTTTTTCATGGTTTGAACCCTTTGCTCGATGCTTTCTCTTTTTACCTGTGCTGCTTCTTTTAATCCTGCTGCCGCTTCATTGAATAATGCTATCTGACCGTCTTTTTCAACAGCATCTCCGTACTCAATCGGTAATTCATGCCAGTTCACTTTTAGATCTGGGAGATTATATCCCTCGTCAGAATATTCCGGATTGAGATCTGACGGTTTTGTGATGAATAACGCCCAGGAACTCACCCATAACCAAAATTCATCTTCCATGTTTGGATATAATTTTAGGTTGTTCGCTTTTGTGCTGTCTCTTTGAAAAAATCTTGTGAGAGCCTGTCCGGTGTCCATCACTTCCAAATAGCCGGCGTAGTGTATTAACTCCTTGTATCTATTCGGCGATGGCGTGGCTGTTGCAACCAACTTATATTTCACATTCTTGAATTTGTCCAAAAACGTCTGATATGTCTTACTACCAAATGATCGGAGTACACTTGCCTCGTCCAATGATGTTGCTGCAAAATATGATGGATCTATATCTCCATCTCGGACTCTTTCATAATTTGTCAGAAGAATCTGTTCTTTTGCTTCTTTTACTTCCTGCATGGTCGTACATATTTCGGTCTTTCATAGCCAAGAATATTTACTGCATCTTGTGTAAACTCTTGCTTTACTCCCAATGGCAGCACAATCAAAGCTTTTCCACCTTCATGTACTGCTGCCAGGTGGCAGAATTCTATTTCCTGCACAGTCTTTCCAAGTCCAAATGATTCAAACAGTGCGCGCCTGCCACCTTTAAGCGCCCATGCTACTGCATCTGCCTGGTGTGGTTTTAATGCTTGATTAATTCTTGCTTTATCTACTTCAAACCCACTATCTACAGCAAGTTCAATTTTTTTCTTCAAAAATTCTATGTAATCCATCTTTAAAAGGAGCCGATATATACCTTTGCCCGGCCGGAGCTCCGTCTCCTTTCACTATGTTAAAAATCAAATACCACTTCCGGTGCTGGTATAAAATCAACACCGCATTCTTCTTTTCTATCCAGTTCTATCCTTCGAACTGCCTTATTGATCGCCCAGGCATTGTCCTTGCAGTACACATACCCATCCGGCGCATATAAACTTTTTACCTTTCCACTGATCCTATCTAATATCGTCTGGTATGACATATGATTCTTCCTACCTGCTTCCCTGACTGATCTGTAAAATTCAACAATTTCTCCCTCTGGACTGATCTTCACAACCGACATCTCACACCCATTGCTCCTTCCAGTCAATCTGCCAAGTTCACTCCTGGTAGTGATACCAATATTGTTTAGTGCATCGTCTGTGATGATACCATTCTTGTGATATGCTACCTTTCCCGGTGGCAACGCCCCGATGAATGTAATCTGCATCAGCTTCATGACTACCTGTTCCTTGCCATTCAGTTTTACAATCCTGCGCCCATTGGAACTCTTGATGTATGGATGTAAGTCCTTGTATCCACGTTTCAACGCTCTGCGGATATTGCCGAAATAATTGATCTGATACTTTCCGCCATATCCTGGAATGTCATACCATTCATTAAGGCTGATCTGCTTAATTCTCATGAGTTGCACCTCCCAGCATCGCAAGTTCCAGCGCGTCCATGTTGTAATCGCGACCGGTAAAATTATTAAATTTTGTTCCTTGCGCGGGTTTCGCGGTCAATTCCAGCCGATTCCCTCTCGCCCAGTTTCTCACTGCGGCACGCCAGTCTTTCATTTTGTTTTTTCCGACCATCCAGTCCTTAGACCGATAAAAGTCAACAAATCGCTCACAATCAATGCGATATTCCTTTTCCCTGCAGTAATTTTCAACTTCTGTTACTGTGGGTGGTTTAAAGCGGGACGCTTTTTCTTTAGACACGTTAGTGTCTTTCTTTTTAATATCATTATCATTTACATTTACATATACATTAGGTTGTGGGTTGGTTACATCTTGGTTATTGTTTGGTTTTTTCTTGGTTACATCTTGGTTATTGCTTGGTTCCTGTTTGGTTATTGGTCTACCACCTTTTTTCCCGTTCTCGTAACGCTTATTATTCGCATCAATCTGAGGTTTCACCAAGCAAAATACTGTATACTCAATCCCTCCTGTAGCTGGTTCAGTACCGTCTAATGCGTAACCTATGATGGCTTGCATAACCTTCTTATACTCTTCGGGCGGAAGTCCTGCGATAGCATCTGCAAATGATCGGTAAAATACAAAGCTGTCTCTCATTACTTTTCACCTCTTCTAATTATCATGCAATGCCTTTCCATACATTTTCATCCAATCATCTAGCGGCATTGTAACAAGCCACTCTTTTCTATTTCTTCGATGCATAACAACTGGATTTTCGCCATCTCTAGCATCATTCTTCGATTGCTCGATAGCATCATAGATATTAAGCCTTTCCACCCTCTTACATTCGATGTGGACTCCTGGAAGTCCTACTACATCAGCATCTCCGTTTGATCCGCAATATTGTTGCCCCCTCCGGCTGTCATACCCATACTCTCTTAATATTGTGGCAAGCTCGCGCTCACCATTCTTTCCCTTATTGTTAGAATTCATTTTGATACCTCTGAGCATCTGCTCCAACTATCGTAAGTCTGCTTCATGCATAATCGTTTAAGCTGTATCGCTCTCGCCCTATGTAAGTCTTTAGCTATATATTCGTGAAACGCTGCTTTATCTACCGGATCACTCGGTATCGGTCGAAATACACCTTTCCCGACATTGATAATGCAATCACCGTTACAATTCGCTTTTTCTACCATATTACGAAAAATTCTATCGACACTCGGATCCGCTGGACGCTGTATTGCATTTCTGTGTCCGTCGCATATCCGATGAAAATAATCTTCTGCTTTTTCTCTCGACGTCATATTTTCTCCTTTCTGCCGGAGTGCGGCATCTCCGGCATCGTGACACAATATTTGCAAAACCGAACATTTTATCTTCAGTTACGTTTGCCGCATGAATCTATGTGAATGAGTTACAATCTGTTCTTTCCAAAAATCCGAATGAACTCTTCTCTGGTCCCGTAATGCTCCTCGAAATATTGCTGAGCCATCTGCTTAAGCTTAAGATCCAACCCTTGATTGGGATTCCCGTGAACACTGTCTGCTTCGTTCTCGTGCAAATAGCATGCTATGGGAATTACGAAACCATATTCTTCGGATTTCGACCTGTATGGTCCATAGAAAATGTGGTGTCTATGGCAATATGGCGTTCCGGTAAAGTAACAATGCTCCATGTCATTTGTGAACACACTCCATAATCGTTTAGACATCTACACCATACCTCTCTTTCAAGAGTCTCTTTTCTTCCGGCGTTGCAATTTCTCTATCCGGAATTCCTGCTTCCTTACACATGGTAATCATTCCGTCTATCAGCCTTGCCATTTCCTCTGTGTTGTACGTATGGCTACCGCGAAGTAATCTGTACGTTCGATACATCACATTGTCATTGCCCTCCCGCACTTGCGATGTAGGCTGTAAATGATAATTCACGGCATATCTAACTTGATTTTCTGCATCTTCTGTATCAGGAATCGTTGTAAACACTGACTTTCCATCAATGATCCAAGGTTGTCCATATCTGATTAGCGCTATGTTATGCACCTCTGGATTTGCCATATCAAGGACCTTTCCCAACTTCGATACGAGCACCCAGTAATATGCATTCGCATCCAAGCTTCTCTTCTTTCGATATTTCTTTATCCGAATGGTCAATTTTTCGCAACCCTTTAGATCTTGGAATGCTTCTCTTGCGTCTTCATTCAGTTCAAAGGACGCTGTCTGTTTGCCAGTAGCATAATTCATGGACAACCCTTGAAATATTCCTGTGAAATCCATTACTGTTCACCCATTTTATTCATGAGAATCATAAAATGCTTTACTGTAAGTTCTCTTAAATCCTTCACTTTAAAAAAGTTGCATACATTTTCAACAGTCTGATTGTGATTTGGAATGCATTTCATTAATGTGTTATACTGTGCGTCCGAAATCAAACTCATTCCCTCTTGTTGTTTAATAGCATTCAAAACCTCATCTGCACTGGCAACACTTGTATCAATTCCAATTCCGCACATTCCAAGCGCTCTTCCTACAGCTGATGTCTCGCAATTTTCAATGTAAGAAGTCTTGTTTATGAATGAGGAATCCTCTTTTTCATAGGCATGTCCCACTCCTAGCACTGAACCAAAATCATCTTTCACAACTGCAGACATCACACAGATGCCTTTCTCTAAGCTTTCAATATTTGTCTCGATACTTCCGTTCGGATATAACATTCGAAATACACGAATTCTTTGATTTACTTCCGCATATTCTTTTCCTTTAACTTCTATTTTTGTGATTGTTTGATTTGCAATCATTAACGATTCATATGTCATCTATACCGCCTCCTTCAACACAAGTTGCCCGTCTGGCTGTCTGATCAGAAGCGATCTGATAAGCTCTTCTCTCTTTTTCTTCTTGTCCTGGCAATCACATTTCTCTTCCGGATCCAAATTACAACCACAGAACGGACATTCCTTGTAATACATTAATACTCACCTATCTCTTTCACATAAGTCTCACACCCGCGTTCTTCGCGGATCTGCATTGCGAGATCGTTTACTCTGTTTTTTTCTGCGCGTGTAACAAAACGATATGTTCCATATTTGTATTCTTCCGCTCCGAACACCATCCATATTTCTGCCATTACACAACCCTCCTGTAATTAGCATTGAGACAATCCTCGCATAAACGTTCTCCATCTATCGTATAGATATAATCTCCTTCATACACCTCACACCCACAGCAATCACAATATGTTGCAGGTCCCTGTTCCGGAGGCGATGTTTTCCATTCGTCATATCCTGGTATATGTTCCATTTGACTAATTTCCTCCTGTTTTGTATAATATAATTGACTAATTTCCAGAGTGCTTCTCGCCTTGCCGGGCTTATGAGAGCACTCTTTTTTATTTTGCCAGTTCGAACAACTGCTTGATCTGCCCGACTGTCAGTACGGTATCCGATTGCAGTCCGCACAACGTATCAACGACCTGGCATCTTCTGGAAATCAAGCTCAGACTTTTCAAGTCAGCTTTCTCCTCAAAGCTCTTAAGAAAATACCCGAACTCTTCCTCGTTCATCACTGTCGCGATCTCGTTCATATCCTCACCACCTTCCTATACATATCCGTAAGCCCGTCTCCATTCCTGGTACTCGTCCTCCAGGTCAGCTGCCTCAATAACCTCATGGAGCATCTTGAACTTTTCATACTCGATTTGATGTCCAATCTGGTCAAATGGAATGGCTTCACACACCTTGCACTGCTCCGCACTATGCCGGAATAAGATTTCTTTTAAGCTTGCTGTATCATCCATGTGATCACCTCCTGCATTTTCAGGATCTTGATGGAGATTATCACGAACATCATCATTGTCGCGATGTCTCCCAGGATTACCAGCACGAATAACGTGTCCACAATCCTCTTCATTGTCCACTTTCTTTTCTTCATGTCTAATATCCCATGACCAGCCAATGAAAAAACATAGCCATCGGCAGTCCGTTCATCATCAGTCCTACCACTATCCAATCCCTAACTCTCATGGGCTTGTCCTCCTTTCAATCTTCTATCCACCTCTTCCGGTGGTATTTTCAGCCACTCCGCCAAGGCTCGCTTGTTGATTTCATAAGAATTCTGTGTGTTACCAGCTTCCTTGGCTGTAACTACAGTCCCAAACGTCCAGATACCTCTCTTAATTCGCTCCCGAACCATTTGCGGGGCACATCCTATGATTCGCGCTGTCTGATTGGCGCTTAGTATGTCTTTCATTTCCTACTCACCTCCCTGTTTCCTCTTACCGATGCGAATCACACAATCATTTATTCCAATCTTCCTTGGTCGTTTCCTGCACATATAGCTCATCTCTCGTGATAAGAAGCGACCATTTTCCATTATTAAATTCCAAATCAATACGGCTTACCATCGGTACTTCTTCGCCATTCAATAAATAGATTCCTTTTTCTGTATCAATATGAATTGATTTAAATGGTTTCCTTTCTACTGTTTCAGCCACTTTACTCACCTCCCACATCACTGATTAGCTCTGGAATCAGCTTTTTCTTTATTGCCTTTACACTCTTTGGTTTGATATAATCTTCCTAATAAATGATGAAAGGAATGATTATTAATGAAATTAAATCCTGATTGCATACGAGATATACTTCTTGTTGTGGAAGAAATTCCTGATATAAACCACCATTGGCGATTTGATAAAGAAACCGTTCCTGAATTGCTTCCAAATTATTCTTTTGATGAAGTAATGTATCACATCCGTCAATGTCAGCTTAATGAATTCTTTTTTCAAGCATCTGGCAATATTACTGGAACATGCTACACTATTTCGGATTTATCCCCTAAAGGACACGAGTTTCTTGCCAACATCAGAAATGATTCTTTTTATAATAAAGTAAAAGACATTGGTGCTGAACTTGGTGTGCAATCACTTAAAGACTTAACTCAGATTGCCTTGTCGGCAGCGTCTCTGGTCATCAAATCACACTTTAATCTTCCTTGATGTGCAGAGCTTTCAACGCTACTCTCTCGGCGTATTTCTTTATTAAAGTAGTATTAGGCAATGGATTTCCGCATTCAGCTATATAAAGAAGTACGCCCTGGAAACATAATTTCCAATAAATTGCTTTTGCTATCGCTATCATCGATAGCACAGCTAAAATTCCTATCAGCATCTTTCTTCACCTCGCTTTATTCTTTTAGAAAATACTCAATGCTCACCCCGAAGTAATTCGCTACTTTCTTTAGGTTTTCAATTGAGGGACTGGAAGTTTTCCAACCACGAACAGTACCATTCCCCATTTCACACTCGCGTTCCAGCTTTGCAATAGATATATTTTTATCCTGGCAAAGCTTAGTTACTTTTTCAAAAAACAAAATCTCTTCCTCCTTTCTTGATTGATTTAGAGAAAAACATTGACAAATATTAGAGAATAATCTAAAATATGAATTGTCAGAAACACATTATAGATTATCCTTTTTGTATTTAGGCTTTTCTCTAAATCATGCTTAGATTATATAGGGTATTCTCTAATTTGTCAATATTATTTTTAGATTTTTCTCTAAATTTTAGGAGGTACTCTATGAATAGCGTGGATAGAGTAAAAAAGATATGTAAAGATAGAAAGATACCTATCTCTAAACTTGAACGCGAGCTCGGTTTTTCAAACGGTTACATAAGTCAACTTAGAAAAGGCGTATTTCCAGCCGATAGGCTGGTATTAATAGCAGATTATCTACAGGTATCCACAGATTTTCTTATGACTGGAGTTGATAGTGACGGACTAACTGAAAAAGACAATCGCGACATTGCAAAAGACATGGAAAGTATCCGCACAAAACTATTAAACGGTGCAGACGGTCCTCTCTCTTATGACGGAGAACCAATCCCAGAAGAAGATGCCGAATTGCTTCTCGGGCAAATCGAGCTGATGATGCGCCGACTGAAACCTATCAACAAGGAAAAATATAATCCAAACAAAAATAAGAAGTAGGTGTTGGGATTTGAAAGCACATGATGTTAAGCGATTAGTTGCTTATTATGTCAAAAAATATGAAACACGAAATCCATTCGTGCTGGCGGAATATCTGAATGTAGAAGTCCAAATTGGACCGCTCGGAAGTCGTGCCGGATGTTATATTTTTCTCAAGAATCACAAGTGTATATTTCTGAACGAAGATTTGTATGAACACGAACGCATTCTTGTCATGGCACATGAGCTGGCGCACTCAATCATGCATCGGAAAGAAAATTGCTACTTCATCCGAAATAAGACTCTGATGCTGACTTCCAAGATAGAGATTGAAGCCAACACATTTGCAGCAGAGCTATTAATTCCAGATAAATTAATAGCTGACAATCCCGGTCTTACCAAGGCTCAAATTGCTTGGTTGGCTGGGTTCGATGCACGAATTATGGAATTCAAGAGATAATTATATGGTATAACCGCAATAGCGATTATATAAACTTACTTGATTACAAAGAAAAAAGAGGAGGGGTTTGATGGGACTACGCTTTCGAAAAAGTATTAAGATTGCCCCAGGAGTTAAGATTAACTTCAACAAGAAAAGCTCCAGCATTACATTTGGCGGAAAAGGAGTCCATTATACAATGAACTCAAAAGGAAAAAAGACCGCTTCTGTCGGAATCCCTGGAACAGGTCTTTCCTATACCAAATCATCTGGTGGTGGATCTAAAGCCAAGAAGCACACAAGTAACGGAGGTACGCAATCAATGTCTCAAAATAATTTTCAAGGACCTGGTTCTGATAAGAAATGGTATCAGAAAACAGGATGGATAATCGCATTATTAATTTTCTTCTTTCCAGTAGGCCTTTTCCTTATGTGGAAATACACCGATTGGAAAAAGCCAATAAAATGGATTGTTACCGCATTAATCCTTATTTGCGCTTTTATTGGCATAGCGTTTCCGGATAATCTGGAAAGTATCAATTTAAAAGCAAATTCAAAGGAAGCATATGATATTAATCAAAATGTAAAAATAACCGTAGCAACCACTCCAAGCGATTATGAACTGTCAAATGATGATTTTCAATGCTCCAGCGGAAATTTGAGTTATTCTAATGGTAAACTTTCCTTCTCGGCATCCAAAGCCGGATTATATAGTGTTTGGGCTGAACATAATGGAATAAAAAGTAATACATTATCTTTTAAAATCGAAGATAAAGCTGCTATCGCCAAAAAAGAACAGGAGAAAAAGGCTGAGGAAGAGCGAATTGCTACTGAAAAAGCCAAGCAAGAAGAGCAGGAACGCCTTGCAGCAGAACAAGCTGAAGCCGAAGCACAGGCTCAAGCACAGGCACAGGCTGAAGCTCAAACAACCTCACAAGCTCAAGAAAATAACGACCCTGTTGTTTACATAACACAAAGTGGTGACAAGTATCATCGAAGCGGATGCAGATATTTAAAAAAATCTAGTATTGAAAAAAGATTATCGGAAGTAAAAGGAAGTTATAGCCCTTGTGGAGTATGTAATCCTCCACAATAATATTAAACATAGAAACGCCGCCCCTGCGCCAACAGGAACGGCTCAAAGACTAATGCCCCGAAGGATACACCAGTACGTTCAATAATTAGTGTATCATCTTCGGACAGCTATCGCAAGCGGAACATCCGTTCTTTGCTGGCTGTTATTTTTATACGCAAAATTGTGCGACGTCGCACCAGAAAGGAGATGTGTATTGTGGGAAGACGAAAGAAATATCCTAAACTACCAAACGGCTTCGGCTCGATTAAACGCCTGTCTGGCAAGAACAGAACGAACCCCTATGGAGTTTACCCTCCGACCACAGAATTTGATTCTGACGGTAATCCAGTGCCTGTGAAGGCTCTCTGTTATGTCGATGATTGGTACAAAGGATTTACGGTTCTTACTTGGTATAAACACGGGGAGTATTATCCGGGACGAGAAAAGGAGTTGACAGAAGCTGGCAACAGCTCCCTAAACGGAATGATTGAAAAAATCCTAAGTAAATATTCTCAATCCAAAAGAGAAATTGCTGATCAGAAAACTTTCGCGGATATCTTCTTGGAATACTACGAAAATAAATTCGGGCAACCATATAATCATCCTGGTAAAAAGCGCCCTATGGAACGGAGCGTATGTGCTGCTTACAAAAACAGCAGTGTTCTACATAATGAGTCATTTCGAAATCTTACAGCTAACACGCTGCAGTCCGTAGTGGATGATTGCCCGCTTAAGCACGCCTCTCTTGAGCTCATTGTTACGCTCTTTCATCAGATGTATGCCTACGCTGACGCAAACGATCTATGTGATAAGGATTACTCGAAATATGTCACTATCAATATCGACGACGATGATGAACACGGTGTGCCGTTCACAGATGAAGAGCTTGTGATGCTTTGGGAAAACCAGAATGATCCAACCATTGAGCTGATATTAATCATGTGTTATTCCGGCTTTCGAATCTCTGAATACCTATCTCTGGAAGTCAATACGACTGATTGGAGTTTCTTTGGTGGTTTAAAGACTGATGCAGGAAAGAACCGAATCGTACCGATTCATACGCTCATCCGTCCGATCGTTATCAGACGGCTAAATAGGGAGAAAACACTTTTACCAGTCACTACGCAGAAATTCAGAGTCCGGATGTATGATGTTCTCGAATCGCTGGGCATAGAAAAACATACTCCACATGACTGCCGGCATACATTCAACTCCTTGTGCGATCGTTTTAGTGTCGTGGAACGGGATAAAAAATTAATGCTTGGACATGCATTTTCCGATGTAACGAATAAGGTGTACCTGCATCGAACCTTAGAAGATCTCCGAGGAGAAATAGAAAAGATAAAACTGTGTCGCTAACGTGTCACTAACGATACCTATTTATTTATTTTTTTCTGTAATTATATATTTTTATAGAAACGCTCGCAAACACCGTATTTACAGGCGTTTGCGAGCAAAACCATTGATTTTTCGATGCTCTGAAAAATCATATTTTTTTAAGATTTTGCTAAAATCAAAAGGGACAGCACCTTTTTCAGATGCTGTCCCTTTTGATTCTTCTATCTTCACTTACTGATATAAGCTATACCCATATCTGACTTTCCGGTAAATCTTCCATACCAACATCACCGGTACACTTAATGTCAAAAGTATCGATGGTACTCCTCCAATCAAAACTAACAAGACTACTAAAATTGCATTGATCATCTTCGTTGCCTCCTCGTAATTTTCTTGCATTCACCTTACCACACACACGTACTCTTCTCCACTAATCTAACCTATTTTTAACTGCTCATTAGCTCGTTATGTTATTTTCTTAACAATATGTGAACATTTTATTTTTTGCTTGTCATATAGTTTTTATTACTATATAATATCTATATTGAGGTGACAATTATGAAGATTAATATGGATGAACTACTGGACAGCATGTTAGAAGGTATTTCCAATATGGATTATGTACGCTCTGAGGATATACCGAATATTGAATTATATATGGATCAGGTGACCAGCTTTATGGACGAACAGTTAAGCTCCAGTAAACGGTACGATGATGATAAGATTCTGACAAAAACAATGATCAATAATTATGCAAAGAACAACCTTCTCCCACCACCGGTTAAGAAGAAATATTCCAAAGAACATGTGGTTGTCATGATTTTTATCTATTATTTTAAAACGATCCTGTCCATCAAGGATATTGAGACGATTCTTACTCCAATTACGGAAAAGTATTTTGATACAGACAGTGCTGTCGATGTTGCATCTATCTACGAAGAAGTCTGCGACACAGCAAAGAGCCAGATTCAGAACTTAAAAGATGAAGTCCGCGAAGCATACGAGACTTCTCAGAATACTTTCAAAGATATGGAAGGTCTCTCTGACAGTGACCGGGAATATCTGCAGTTGTTTTCTCTAATTTCTTCTCTTAGCTTTGATGTATATGCAAAGAAAGCTCTAATTGAAAGGATTATTGATGAATTACCAGAACCAGTACACAAAAAAAAGTAGCCATCATCGGCTACTTTTCTTTTCGCACAAATACACTCTCCGGTCTTCCTCTGGAAGTAGTTCTCTTTTTGTATGCAACTTTCAATATTTCTTCACGCTCTAATGTTGACAGAAAACGATTCGCACTTCTTTTTGTAACTCCTAACCTGAACGCAAGTTCCTGTGCTGTAATCTCTTTTTCTGCAGATGCCTCCAAGGCAGACATAACTTTACTGACCGTGATCGGTGATAGTTTTGACTTAATATCCCGGTAAGACTGATTATCAACCATAAATGTCTCAGTTGCCTCCACTCCAAGAGGGCCGATCAGTTCTTCCTTTTCTGTTACTACATAGCTCGTATTCTTTTTTAGTTCTGCCTCATGGCATGCATTCAACGCATTCAATCTTGCCTGGGCGATTCCTGCTCCAAAACCATAGCCAATACAAAAGTTCCAGCCGGTCTTTCGTTTCTTAAGTTCTGCGAACAATCCATCTCTTGACAGATCCTCCGTTATTTTAAGAACATCTTTTTTGGTTGCAAGGATCTCCATTCCATAATGATATCTGTGAAGTGAAAATTCTGTGATACCATTTCCAAACATTTCCATCATCATGCTTTCCAACCGAATGTAATTAGAATCCAGCTCTCGCAAATAACTAACTGAATTCTCCTGTCCTAACAGACGAACTACAATGACACATGGCTGGCGTTCTTCCAGTTCCCGTTTTTCAATATCACTGAGCAGTCTCTCACAGACATTTTGTACATACTGTTGTCCCGGATAAGGAAAATATACATTGACTCCTTGCTCTTTTAATCTCTTTACAATGCTTGAAAAACGTGTAATTGAAAGATCTGTCTTTCCTTCCTTCCACAGATTCAGATGTTTCTCATACTGTTCTTCTTCCAGTTTCTGCATCCTTTCCAATGTAAATGTCTCATTAGAAAGAATGGTAAGATCCGGCATTGTCTCCCGTCCTTCTACAAATGCCGTCAGATTACCACCAAACAATTCCATGATATCTGCATATACTCTTCTAAAATCAAGCTTTCGATTCTGCTGCAAAAGCTTCAGTAGCAGACGATACATGGCTGTGTCATCGGTGTTAAAACATCCAATCGGACGCTTCTCTTCCGGATAGTAAAGATGAATCATATGTGCCGGAAAACTTCCGCTTGCTAAAATCCCATCATATTCCGGTCCGATTTTTTTATAAATATCCTTAATATCTTCGAATTTTTCATATGTAAAGATGTGATACTGAAACCCCATATCCAACTCAGTAATCATATCCTTTATGAATTGTTCCAAAAAATCGGTCGCGATAATTGCTATCTTTTTCCCCACATTCCGACCTCCTTCTGCTTTGTTCCATAATATGATACCACACTTTTTCTGATATGGCTAACTGCCCTTTTCACACTTCTTATATTCGTACATTTCTTATTAATTATTCCTAATTAAAATCACTGCTTTTTATGCAATATAGGCAATAGTTTTTTGTACAATACATACATTTTATCAATATATATTGACTTTATTTTAACATTTTTCTATAATATAGACACGTCTTTATATTGTCTTTAATTTAAAAGGAGGAATTATAATGAATCAATTTTTGAAGCGTGCAAAAGAGCTTGAGTCTCAATTGCAGACAGACAGACGTTATCTTCATCAGCATGCAGAAGCTGGCGAGGATCTGCCAAACACAACCAGATACGTCATGGAGCGTCTCCGTGAAATCGGACTGACTCCAACTGAAATCTGTCCTTCCGGTGTGACTGCCCTGATTGAGGGCGCAAAGCCGGGAAAGGTTCTTCTTCTTCGTGCAGATATGGATGCTCTTCCAATGCCGGAGAACAACGATCTTCCATTTAAAACTGAAACCGATGCAGCACACAACTGTGGACATGATTTTCACACAGCAATGCTGTTATGTGCAGCCCAGATGCTATATGAACACCGCAATGAATTGTGTGGAAGTGTAAAACTTATGTTCCAGCCGGCTGAGGAGACATTTGCAGGATCCAAAAAGCTGATTGCTGCCGGAATCCTGGAAAATCCAAAAGTTGATGCTGCTGTCGGCATGCATGTTATGCTGGATTCTTCCAAACCAGCCTTGAATTACGGACTTGGTTATATGACCTCTTCCTGTGACGGATTCAAGATTACCGTTCATGGAAATGGCTGTCATGGAGCAATGCCGGAACTTGGTATCGATCCAATTAATGTTGGTCTTCACATTTACAGTGCTTTTCAGAACCTGATCGCACGTGAGACACCATCTGCTGAGCGTGCAATCCTGACATTTGGCGCATTTAACGCAGGAGCAACACCGAATATTGTCCCAGGCGAGGCTGTTCTGATGGGAACTCTTCGTACTTACAACAAAGAGCTTCGCGAGAAACTAGTCAGCAGAATGCATGAAATCTGCGAGTATGAGGGAAAAGCTTTTGGAGCAACCGTTGACTATGAAGTACTTTCCGATGTTCCTTCTACATACTCCGATCCTGAGATGACAAAGGAATTAGCCGGTTATGCTTCTGAAATTGAACCGGGAATCATCGGAAAAACTAATTATATGGTAACACCTTCCGATGACTTTGCTTTTATTTCTGAGCATGTGCCAACAACTTACTTCATGATAGACGCAAAGGTAGACGGATGTCCGGTACAGCACCACAACCCAGGAGTCCTCTTCAATGAAGATGCTCTTCCGTACGGAGCTGCTGTACACGCAACCTGTGCATTCAACTGGTTAAACAAACAAGGAGAATAAGACTATGGAAAAGAAGAAAATACACTATGGCTGGTACATTGTAATTGGATGTCTTCTCATCACATGTACAATGGTACCTCCAATCATGGCACTTAGTAACAAATTCCTCATTCAGGTAACAGAAGAACTTGGTCTTTCAAGAAGCGGATTTACTCTTGCAAATACAATCCTTCAAGGACTGGGAATTTTTATTTCCCCTATGGTTTCTTCCAGACTTGCAAAAGGCGATATGCGTAAAATCCAATGCATCAGCATTATCGGATTCGCACTCTCTTACGCCTCTTACTCACTGGCTCAGAATGCAATTCACCTGTATATCTCCTCTGTATTCATTGGAGTATTCTGGTTAAATTCTGCACTGATCCCAGTAAGTATGATGATCACAAACTGGTTTGCTAAAAAACGTGGTCTTGCAATGAGTATTGCAATGGCTGGTATCGGAGTTGGCGGTACAATCTTCAGTCCGATTGTAACTATGTTACTTGAAAAATATGGCTGGAGACATACATACCAGATCATGGCTCTGATCGTACTTGTAATCGCTCTTCCAGCTGCTTTCTTCATCCTTCGTAAACGTCCTGAGGATATAGGGCTGAAACCATACGGAAGTGACGAAGCCGATACAAAAACTGCTGATAAATCTTCTGATAAAAAAGAGTCCGATCTTTCTTTAGAAGTTCAGCAGTGCTGGCCAAAATTCTTCTTCTGGTTAATGCTGATCGGTATGCTTTGCAACGGTCTTATTAACTCCGGTTCTCTGGGACAATTTCCACCGGCAATTGAAGAGATGCACGGACCGGCAATTCAGGCTGCAATTATTTCCATCTACTCAATGGTTGGTATCTTTGGCAAGATCGTACTTGGATGGTTAAATGACCGTTTCGGTGTTGTTGTCAGTACTGTATGTGGATGTGTTGCATTCGCAGTATCTTTCATCTTTATGTTAATGGGAAGCAATGTAACAATGCTTTATATTATGGCAGTCCTCTTCGGACTTGGAGATGCCATAGGAACTGTAACTCCACCACTTGTAACAGCTGCTGTATTTGGTACAAAGAAATATGGACAGGCTTATGGTATTGCAAACAGCTTTACTCAGGTTGGTCTGACATGCGGTTCTCTTATGGTTGCTGCGATTTATGACGGAACAGGAGCATACACAAGTGCCTGGATTCTTCTGTTTATCCTGACTATCGTAACATTAGTTGGATGGATCGGATCTTACGCTCTTTCCAGAAAATATGTAGAGAAATAATTCTCACTTAAACAAAGGGACTGTTTCTTTTCCGAAACAGTCCCTGATATCATTCTCATTATTCTATCTGAATTTTTTCTTCTTATTTATTTTCTTCTTCACTTCCCATGCCAATTCGTTCAAATACCATATCATATCCATCATTACCATAGTTTAATGAACGGTTCACACGGCTAATCGTTGCTGTAGAAGCTCCTGTCTTATCTGCAATCTCCAGATAAGTCTTGTGCTCTCTTAACATCTTTGCAACTTCAAATCTCTGAGACAACGATAACAGCTCATTGATCGTACAGATATCTTCAAAAAATGTATAACATTCTTCCTTATTCTCCAGACTTAAGATGGCGCTAAAAAGATAGTCAACCGCCTCCGTTCTGATCTTCTTGCTCATATATTTACACTCCTTTGTTTTCATATCTCATCACTGTTACATTTTAACACAGTAAATTTTTAAAGTCCATACATTTCCTTTCGAAAGGTACAAAAACACTGTTTTTCCTTTACATTATCTCAATATTTTTATTATAATAAATCCAGGTAGTTTTACATTTCACGAATGCCTATGATAATAAAATAACGAGGGCTTAAATATGTTAAGAGATATTGATTTAAATGAAATTTCAGATGGTAGACTATATACTGCCAACGATATGGTAAAAGCTGATTGTATGGGATGTCAGGGGTGTGCTTCCTGCTGTCAGGGCATGGGAGATTCTATTGTTCTGGACCCGTATGATATGTACCGGTTATGCACGGGTCTTAAGACCACGCCTGCGGCTCTTCTTGCTTCTTCTCTGGAACTTGGTGTCGTAGACGGACTAATCCTACCTCACCTTAAAATGAATGGAAATACCGATTCCTGCACATATTTGAATAAAAATGGCCGCTGCAGCATACACCCTTTCCGTCCGGGATTCTGCCGGCTTTTTCCACTGGGGCGTTACTATGAAAATAATTCTTTTTCATATTTTCTCCAGACTCACGAATGTCCAAAACCCGGCAAGGCAAAGATCAAAGTCCGTAAATGGATTGATGAGCCGGATTTTTCAAGGCACGAAAAATTCGTATCTGATTGGCACTACTATCTCAAGCCGTTACAAAACTATGCTATGACATCCGAAGACAGTGAAAAGATAAAGGCACTCAGTATTCAGATACTTCAGACTTTTTATCTTCTCCCCTACATAGAAGATGTGGATTTTTATGAGCAGTTCTATCAGCGGCTTTCAAAATGATAAACAAGAATGCCATACAGACTATAAATATCCTGATTCCAGATATCTGTCAGTCTGTATGGCATTTATCTAATGTATCTACTTTGTATCATCTTTAATCTTACCGGTTTTTACATTTGGCTCAATAAAGTTTGTATATGCATAATCCCACAGTTTTTGTGAACCTTCTGCTGTATGTGCATTGCGTTCCAGTATCTGGCTTAACCGCACACCCTTGGCAATCCAGTCTTTTCCTTCTGTGTAATCATTCAGCATCGCCGGCTGAACATTATCCATCACGTGCGCGAACTTAGCTTCCGGCGTTTGAGCCTCCTCGAATTCTTCCCAAAGTTCACGAAGCTTTTCCCCCTGATCTTCCGGCAGGATTCCGTAGATCCGGTCTGCTGCCTTTACTTCCCGTACTCTCTGAGTTTGCTTTCTTTCCTCATCATATGCATAAGTATCTCCGGCATCAATCTCCACAAGATCATGGATAAGAAGCATACTGAGAACCCGAAGAACATCAATCTCCTCATTGGCATACTCACTTAAAAGCAGCGTCATGATTGCCATATGCCATGCATGCTCCGCATCGTTTTCACGCCGCTTTGCATCTGATAAAAAAGTCTGTCTTGTAATAAACTTTTCCTTATCAATCTCCCGGATAAAATCAAACTGTCTGTCTATTCTGCTCTTTTCCTGCTTCTCTTCCATATTCCATGCTCCTGTATCTATATGTTTTTTATTTTTTCCCTTTTTCTTCTTTCTTACACTTTTCCGGCTCTTCTTTTACATCTTCATCTGTAATCTTCTCTGCGCTGCGCTCTTCCATTGTCTCAAATTCTGTATGATGTCCCACATATTTGTAAGCCGGACGGATAATTTTGTTCGCATTTGTCAACTCTTCCAGTCGGTGTGCGCTCCATCCCGGCATTCTAGCAATTGCAAAGATTGGCGTAAAGAGTTCTTGTGGAATACCAAGCATAGAATACACAAATCCACTGTAAAAGTCTACATTTGCGCAGACATTTTTCTGAAGATTTCTCTGCTCTTTGATCATCTTACCTGCAAGACTCTCTACCAGCTCATAGAGAGCAAACTCTTTCATCCGTCCTTTTTCTTCTGCAAGAGCTTTGGCAAATCTCTTCAAGATTACCTCTCTTGGATCAGACAATGTATAAACCGCATGTCCCATACCATAGATCAGTCCGGAATGGTCAAATGCTTCTTTATTCAAAATCTTGTGTAAATAAGCGCCCACTTCTTCTTCATTTCCCCAGTTTTTCACATGAGCTTTAATATCATCAAACATATTCTGAACTTTCAGATTCGCACCACCATGTCTAGGTCCTTTCAGAGAACCGATAGAAGCTGCTACTGAAGAGTAAGTATCTGTTCCTGAAGATGTTACTACATGCGTTGTAAACGTGGAATTGTTACCACCGCCATGCTCTGCGTGAAGTACAAGCGCAATATCCAGTACCTTTGCCTCAAGTTCTGTATATTCTCCCTTTGGTCTGAGCATCAGAAGGATATTCTCTGCCAATGACAATCCCTTCTCCGGGTTACGGATAAAGAGCATCTCATCTTTACGGAAATGTCTATATGAATGATAAGAATATACGGCAATAAGTGGCAGTTTTGCAATCAGCTCAAGTGCCTGACGAAGTACATTTTCCGGAGAAATATCGTCCGGATTCTCATCATAAGAATACAGTGTCAATACACAACGCTGCATCGCATTCATAATATTCTCATTAGAAGCTTTCATAACAACATCACGGACAAATCGTCCGGATAGCTCCTGTAATTCAAACATTACATCCAGGAAATGTTCCAGTTCTGTCTTATTTGGTAAATGTCCGAACATCAACAGATATACAGTCTCCTCAAATCCAAATTTTCTGTCTTTCAGACTGTCTACAATATCATTAACATTAATTCCCTGATAATAAAGACGTCCCTCTGCCGGAATATTACGTCCGTTGATCAGATTATATCCTGTTACATCTGAAACTTCAGTCAGTCCTGTCAGGACTCCTTTTCCAGCTGAATCACGCAGTCCACGCTTTACATCATATTCTACATAAAGATTGGGATTAATTCTATGGTTATTACGAAGGGCTTTGCAAAGCTCCTTAAATTCTCCTTTTAAATCTTTATCTTCTTCTAATTTCATGACCTCATTATTACTCATTCCAGGGTCCCTCCTTGCGCCCTCCCGTATCTTTGGGATGTCTTTTTTATATTGTGTTATTGTATACATTTAAACAATTGTAACCCATTTTTTAAAAAAATACAACCTCTACTTTTATTTAGAGGCTGTATTTTTATGAATTTTTATGAATTATTTTGAATATACCCAAACTGCTTTGATCTGGGAACTGATCTGGGAATAATTCCAGCTTTTCTTGGAATTTTCAAGGCTGAATGGATCACAGATCGTGACATTTCCATTATTATAAGATGTCAATATGATAAAATGTCCGATATCTGTAAAGTCTCCCGGACGCATACTGCAGATGACCGGGTGCCCTGCCTCCAGTTCTTTTGCGATCTCGCTCTCATTCCCATTACTCTCACGGCACGTCAGTCCCCAATGTTCCACGCCTGATGTCATAAATGCCCAGGTCGTATCATTATTCTCATCTACATAATGGTTCTGTGTTGCGTAATCAGCAACTACTGAAGGAGTCACTGTCTTATCTCCGGTAAGCCCTACGACCAGCATAGAAACACAAGTTGGACCGCAGCCGCTTACTGCAATAATACTCGTTCCGTATGGAGAATATCCCCATCTTTCATCCCATTGGAGAATCTCCGGAAACATACCGGAATAACCATCTTCTGCTTCCACAGTTGCAGCCGGTGCCTGATCTTTCTTCTTTCCATAATCTTCCACAAACTGTACCGTCTCCGGATTCTTATCCAGAAGTTCAATGACCTTCTCCGGGTATCCTGCCGTAACTGCTTCCTGTCTTACCCTTGCAATTCGCTCCTCTGCCGTCTCTGTCTTCTTAGTCGTATCTGATGTATCCTTATCATCTGTCTTCTCTTTCACAGCTTCACTGTTTGCCTGTACCCCATTCTCAACCGATGTCTTTGCTGCATCCGTTTTTCTGCCGGTCTGAGATGTCTTTGCCTGTATATCAGTCTTTCTTGCCATATTATCAGACTTTAATGCCCATGTTGCACAACCGATGATAACAACAACGACTGCCACTCCTATAAAGAATAACTGTCTGATAACTTGCTGACGTCTTTTCGTATATTTTTTTCGTTTTTTATATTCTGGTTTTTCTTCTAACATTTCTCTTTAGCTCCTTACGAATTTACATTATACTATAGAATCCGTCCTTCGCACAACCATAGAAATCTTATAAAATACTTAATTTAAATGAAGCCAGGAAACTGCCCTTAATCTGACAGCCTTCCCGGCTCCACATTCATGTTTCAAAATTCCTTTTTAAGCAGTCTGTTCAAACTGTGAATTATACAGATCCGCATAGAATCCATTTTTCGCAAGTAGTTCTTCATGTCTGCCCATCTCCACGATATCTCCCTCTTTCATGACCAGAATCAGATCTGCGTCACGAATCGTAGACAGACGGTGCGCGATAATAAAGCTTGTGCGCCCTTTCATCAGGTTATCCATTGCTTTCTGAATACGCACCTCAGTACGTGTATCGACCGAACTTGTAGCCTCATCTAAGATCAAAATCTTCGGATCTGCAAGAATCGCTCTTGCAATCGTCAGAAGCTGTTTCTGTCCCTGGGATACGTTACTTGCCTCTTCATTCAGCTCCATACCATATCCCCTCGGCAGAGTCTGGATAAACCGGTGTGCATAAGCTGCATCCGCTGCTTTCACCACATCTTCATGTGTAGCATCCAATTTGCCATAACGGATATTGTCTTCAATACTTCCTTTGAACAGCCAAGTATCCTGAAGTACCATACCAAACATACGACGCAGTTCTCCTCTGTCAAACTCGCGGATATCATGTCCATCTACCTTGATGGAACCACCTGACACATCATAAAAACGCATCAGTAATTTTACCATCGTTGTCTTGCCGGCTCCGGTCGGTCCTACAATTGCAATTTTCTGTCCAGGTTCTACTTTTACACTGAAATCATGAATAATTGTATGCTCTGGATTGTAGCCAAAATGAACATGTTCAAATTCTACAGCTCCTTCTGGATTCTTTAATACAACCGGATTTTCTGGTGCTGCCTCTTCTTCCGGCTCTTCTAAGAACTCAAACACTCTCTCAGAAGCGGCTGCTGTAGACTGGAGCATATTTGCCACCTGTGCCACCTGCTGGATCGGCTGTGTAAAATTTCTCACATACTGGATAAATGACTGGATATCTCCGACTTCAATAGTCTTCTTAATTGCCAGATAACCACCAAGAATTACAACTGCAACATAGCCTAGGTTTCCAACGAACTGCATGATCGGCATCATCATTCCGGATAAGAACTGTGATTTCCATGCAGAACGATACAGTCTGTCATTATCTCTGTCAAATTCATCTATGACATCGTCTTCTTTATTAAATGCCTTTACAATATTATGTCCGCCATAGACCTCTTCTACCTGTCCATTAACATATCCAAGATACTCCTGCTGTTCCTTGAAATATCTCTGGGAACGCTTCACGATCATTCCGATCAGCCCCATGGAAAGTGGAAGGATTAAAATTGCGATCACTGTCATAAGCGGACTGATGCTGAGCATCATGACCAGTACTCCAATGATTGTCGCAACAGAAGTAATAACCTGTGTCGCACTTTGGTTCAGACTCTGACTTAAAGTATCCACATCATTTGTAATTCGTGAAAGAATCTCACCATGTGTCATCTTGTCAAAATATCCCATCGGAAGTCTGTCAATCTTTTCCGAAATCTCTTTTCTCATTCTGTAAGTCAGTTTCTGGGAAACTCCTGTCATAATGTATCCCTGGATAAATGAGAACAATGCACTGCACACATACAGGCACATCAGTCCGATGAGAATCTTTGCGATCTTATCAAAATCAATTCCACTTCCACCGGAAACTTTACTTATCAGTCCATGAAATAGTTCTGTTGTTGCTTTTCCAAGGATCTTCGGCCCTGCAATATTAAATATAGTACTTCCTATTGCAAATATCACTACAAGGAGAAGACCTATCTTATACTGTGCAAGATATCCCATAAGCTTCTTCATGGTACCTTTAAAATCTTTGGCTTTTTCGGTGCTCATACCGTGTCTGCCACCCATACGTCCTCTTGGCATATTAGTCTTCCTCCTTCATTGCTTCTTTTAATTCACTCTCCGACAACTGGGACGCTGCAATCTGATAGTAGGCATCACAAGTTTTCAGAAGCTCTTCATGCGTTCCTTTTCCAACGATCTTACCGTCATCCAAAACAATGATCTGCTCTGCATGAAGAATTGTACTGATTCTTTGGGCCACGATCAGAACGACACTGTCTGTTGTCTTTTCTTTTAATGCGCTTCTTAGAACTGTATCTGTCTTGTAATCCAGTGCAGAAAAGCTGTCATCAAAAATGTATACATCCGGGTGTTTTGCTATGGCTCTCGCGATGGAAAGTCTCTGCTTTTGTCCACCGGAAACATTGGCACCTCCCTGTGAGATTGGGCTCTTGTAGCGTTCCGGCTTCGTGTCGATAAATTCGACAGCCTGTGCAATCTGAGCCGCCTCTGTCATCTCCTGCTCACTTCCAGCCGGATTACCGAACATAATATTAGAAGCAATATTTCCTGAGAACAGCACTCCTTTCTGTGGAACATATCCCAGTTTATCACGAAGTTCATGCTGTGTCAGATCTCTTACATCCTGTCCGTCAATCGTAATCTTTCCTTCTGTCACATCATAGAATCGCGGAATCAGGTTGACCAGTGTAGATTTACCACATCCGGTACTTCCGATAAATGCTGTCGTTTCTCCCGGTTTTGCGGTAAATGTAATGTCATGCAGTACATCTTCTTCTGCTCCCGGATAGTGGAAGGATACATGTTCAAATGCAACTTCGCCTTTGCCGTTTTTAGGAAGTGTCTTTGGCTCCTTTGGATCATGGATTTTTGTCTCGCTCTTCAAGACTTCATCCACACGCTCTGCAGAAACTGCTGCTCTTGGAAGCATAACCGAAATCATACAGATCATAAGGAATGACATAATAATTTGCATTGCATACTGGATAAATGCCATCATATCTCCGACCTGCATTGCTCCGTCATTAATACTGTGTCCACCGACCCACACAATCAGAACGGTAATCCCATTCATCACAAGCATCATAGTCGGCATCATAAATGTCATGGCACGGTTGACAAATAAGTTCAGTTTTGTCAGGTCTTTATTTGCCTTGTCAAAACGTTCTTCCTCATGTTTCTCTGTATGGAACGCACGGATAACCGGAAGTCCGGTCAGAATCTCTCGGCTGACCAGATTCAGTTTATCTACCATGTTCTGTACGATTTTGAATTTCGGCATAACTACAATGAAAAGCACTGCCACAACCATGACAATAAGCAGCACTGCCAGGCCTATGATCCAGAACATATCCACATTTGTCTTAGATACTTTCAAAATTCCTCCGATTGCCATAACCGGCGCATACAGCACAATACGAAGAATCATGACTGTCAGAAACTGAATCTGCTGAATATCATTGGTACTTCTTGTAATTAATGATGCGGTCGAGAATTTATCAAACTCTGCGTTAGAAAATCCAATGACTTTGAGGAAGGTATCACGTCTGAGTCCACGTCCGACCTTAGCTCCAACTCTTGATGCCATAAGACAGGCAAGAATACTTGCTGCCATGCCAAGTGCTGCAAGTCCCAGCATCTTTGCACCTGTTTTTAAAATATACACCGTACTCATATGTCCGGTATCCAGACCAATCTGTTCGTACGTGGATTTCACATAAGAAATTGCTGCCTGATCCAGAATCGAATCCGGCATCTTATCCATCTGCTCCGTAATCTTATCAACAATTGCTGCTCTCTGCGTATCATCCATCATGCCAAATATGTCAAACACAGACATCTTCTCGATTCCCGGCACCTGGCTCATCTGCTCTTTTAACTGCCCTTCCATCTGCTTTGTTGTATCACTGCCATTCTCAAATCCGGCAGTCAGCATCATTGGAAGTTTCATCTCTTCTGTAAGTGCATCAAGCTTTTCATTATCTGATTTCACTGAATCTTTCAGTGTCAGCACTTCTCCATCGTAATCAAAGCTTTCACTACTTTTTTCATATGCATCCTGAATATCCTGCCTGTCGTCCTCCGACACAAACAATAGCAGCCGGTTCATTTCTTCTTCAGAAATATTCTCCGGAATTTCCTCATCGATACCGCTCTGCTGAATTCCTACATTTACAATATTCGAAGTATAGGTCGGCAGAGACAGATCACAGTAAGCCTGCACGACAAGGACACATAATATCAGAAGTACCCGTGGTGCATATGGCTTTAAAAACTGAAATAATTTTCTCATAAGCTGTCTTATCCTTTCTCGTTATTACTATAATAAATGAAATTTTTCTTTTCTATTAAATCGATTTTTCCGGCATTTTCGGCGGTCTGGTCTTCTCCATGATCTCACACATATCCATTCCTTGAAACTCTTTATACCTGAGCACATTTTCTCTCATTTTTAAAAGCGTCTCCTTCATTTCCTGCCGTTCTTCTGCAGAAATACCTTCATACAGCCTTTTCTCCAGATTTCGCATCATATGCTGAAGTCCATTCAGACACTCAATTCCCTGATCAGATATTCGAATCCTCGTAATCCGCTGGTCTTTCTCATCCTGCTCCCGCAGAACATATCCTTGTTTTTCCATTTTTTTCAGCGCCGCTGTCATAGACGGTGGCGTCACTCCCATGCGCTTAGCAAGCTCTTTTTGGGATAATCCGCCTTCACTTCGCAACACAACCAATATTCCTGCCTGATTTGGTTTTAATCCGCAGGATTCCATCTCTTTCAAAGTCTGGTATTTAGCAAGATGCGCCACCTGCTGAATCAACATAAATCCAGATTCCATCCATTTATCATTCACAGTTTTCTCACCTCCCAATTCAAAGTTCTTTTTATTTGTTTTGAACTTTTTTGTAAAATCAATTCATTTTTTAATAATTAGACGACTAATTATTAAATGCCTAACGGTTAGAATAATCACTTTGAATGTAAATGTCAATAGGATTTATTATTTTTTTATAATTATCCATGATGGGATCATATCCAGGATTCATCTCCCAGCTGATATATTAACAGGACCGGAACACAATACATAATTACAAATGTACTGCATCCCGGCCCTGTTGTCATTCAAGGATTAAATCTTATAAAGTTTCAGAATCTAACACGATTGTAAATGGTCCGTCATTAATAAGACTGACTTTCATATCCGCTCCGAATCTTCCTCTTTCTACAACCTCTACCTGTTCCTTACATTTTTCAATAATGTATTCATACATTTCCGAGGCCATATCCGGTGCTCCGGCTTCGATGAAGCTTGGCCGGTTTCCTCTCTTGCAGTTTGCATATAATGTAAACTGAGAGATGAGAAGAAGTTCTCCTCCTACTGCATCCAGTGACAGATTGGTTTTTCCCTGTTCATCTTCAAAAATACGAAGTCCTAACATTTTCTTTACCATCTTGTCAGCCACTTCTTTTGTATCATCATTGCTGACTCCGATTAAAACCATAAATCCTTTCCCGATTTTTCCAAGGCTCTCTCCATCTACCTTTACTTCACTTTCTAACACTCTCTGAATTACGAATCTCATTTTCTCTCTCCTGTCTTTTGTATTTACATAATCCTTTTATGCCTGCCCATTTTTTAATTTTTCTCTCTTGTCCGGAAGCTGTGCAAGTATAATTGCCACAAACATCAACACACAGCCTATTCCTTCTCTCGCTGACAGTGTTTCTCCTAATATTATCCAGCCGGAAAGTACAGAAAAAAAAGATTCCATACTTAAAAGCAGTGATGCAATCGCCGGATTCGCATGCTTCTGTCCGAGGATTTGTAATGTATATGCCACCCCACAGGACATGACTCCCGCATATAAAATCGGCATCCGGGCATCTAATATATTTCCAATTTGCGGCGTTTCTGTCAGGAACATAAACGGCAGTGATGCAATTCCACACACAAAGAACTGGATACATGACATTTTCACACCATCTACTTTTGGTGAATAATAATCAATCACCAGAATATGTACTGCAAAAACCAATGCACAGGCAAAAATCATAATGTCGCCCTTGCCAATTGAAAATCCTTCTTTAATACATAAGAAATACAGCCCTATCAGTGCCAGAAATACTGACATCCACACTTTCCAACCTGCTGCTTTCTTTAAAAATATCCCAAGAACCGGAACAAACACAATATAAAAAGCGGTAATAAATCCCGCCTTTCCTGCTGTTGTGTACTGAATCCCCATCTGTTGGAGGCTGCTTGCTGCAAATAAAAGCAGACCACAGGCAATTCCTCCCTGAATCAGATCTTTTCTAGTTCCGTCCACTTCCGGCTTCCCATTCATCTTTTCCAACAACCAGATACACGGCAAAAGCGTCACTCCTCCAATAAAGCTTCGCACTCCGTTAAATGTAAATGGTTCAAGAAAGTCCATTCCTACGCTTTGTGCAACAAATGCGGTTCCCCAAATCAGAGAAGTCAGTAACAACATAACTGCATTCTTTGGTTTCATTTCTCTTCCTCCTTGCGCAATTCAAATTATTATAGCATATTTTCTATAAATATTGCATAAATTCTTCTATTGACCTTTTCGTATTTTATTTATCTCTTCAATAATAACCTCGACATTCTTGTTTCAATGTCTTATTTCCATTATTATCTGACATTATAATTTTATTTTTATTATTTTCAATTTTTATATTGACATTTTCATTATTAAGTGATATATTATAGTCAAACAAAAGAAGAAATTAAAAATAAAAAAACTAGAAATCCGAAAGGAGGATAAACCACCAGGAACATAAAAGAAACACCCCATAATAAAAGAAAGGACAGGTTATCAACCGAAAGGTATAGTCCAATGTACTCAGAAGAGATAAATTAAGAGCGCTTCATCAAAACAAAAAAATTGATGAAGCGCTCTTAATAATTTATATCATCCTAATTATTCAAAAATTCTCCAACATTGTTACTGCAAGGATTAGCGCATATAGACTGACATCCCCATCATATAAACTGCACCATAATACAATATGAGTAACACAGCACCCATCAGAAGACTCTGCTTTTTCTCAATAGTTCTTACTGCAATCAGGCTATCTGATATAAGAAATGCACAGGCGCCTGCTGCCAGAAAATATCTGCTTCTTCCTGGTACAATAACCGCTGCACTAACTGCCATAGATACCATAGAACTTAAGACCGCTGCATAGAGAAGTACAGGAATCTTTAATTTTCCAAGTTTCGGCAATCCTTTATGAAAAATCATAAGAAACACGCCATAGATTCCAAGTATTCCCAGAATACTGCCAATTTGAATCCCTTCTATCCTGTAAATTCCTGCAATAAAACAAAAATGTGCAATACCAAATGTAACGACTCCCCATAAAAATTCCAATTCTAAAAGCACATCTGCAAGCACGCAGAACAAAAGACCGACAAATATCATCCAGTCTGAAAATCCCTGTTTTCCCGCTGCCAGACCGCTTCCACAATTCCAGACCGCCATACAGGTTGCTGACGCTTTAAATACTAAAGAACCCTTCGGGTAGCGATCCCGAAGGGCACCATATAAAGTTCCAAATACTATCATAAGTAGCAGCGTTGCTGCTATCTGATGTATCATGCGTTTGCCTGCCCGTCGTTTAGTCCGAGCATCTTTTCAAATTCCTTCTTCAGAAAATCACAGGTCGGTTTGTTCCACTGTGTCCCTTCCAGTCCATTTTCTGATTTTATGATCTGCAAAGCCAGAAGCAATGCATCTACTGCTTCTTCATGCTCCAGATTATGCAGATTTGACACAACATATTCTTTTGCCTGACGCGGTGATATCCCTGCTTTTTTTGCAAGTGCCCGGCAAAAAGTCTCGAACCCAATTTCAGTCTCTCCACTCATCCAGATCATATCATCGAACTGTTCATATTTTTTTACATATTCATTTATAATCTCTTTGGCTTCCTCATCCAGATCATATCCGTATCTCTCAGCTATCTCTTCCAATTCTTTCCAATAAGAAACATCTACAGCCGAATAATTCATGCTGATTCTAAGACAGCCTCCGGTCTTATGGATCTCAGTCTGAAAATCCTCTTCCCAAGTCGGACATACCAGCATCTTAACGCCGTTCACAATACCGCCCTGTATAATCTTTTCTTTCATTACTCCACTCCGCCTCCATTCTCAAATCTTCATGGGACTCTGCTGTTATATTTCACCGTTCTGGCGAATTCAAGAATGCCTCTACATTCTGTTTCTTATTCTATCTCACGCCAACTACTTTTGTCAAATCATGACTTACAATAAGATACTGTCCTCTATATTTTTAATCTATATTTCCAATCTGTGTTTCAACTCTCTATACATCAAAATCTCCACTTCGGTAAGCACGCAGTAACATCTTTAATCCTTCAATATCTTCTTTGATTTTCTTACCATTGTCCGTATTGCGCACCATCAGTCGTTCACTCTCTGTCTCCACCAGTTCTGATTTGGATTCGATATCCTTATTCTCTGTCAAAGCCGCATAGACACTCTGAAATGGCTGATGTGATTTGATTCGGATTCCATGCGAGTTAAATATTAACGTATATCCTGCTATTCCAGTCGTCTTATGATAACTCTTACAGAAGCCTCCATCAATGACAAGCAGTTTCCCATTGGCCCGTACCGGATGTTCTCCCTTTGATGTTCTGACTGGCGTATGTCCATTGATAATATGAGAGCTCTCGGAATACAATCCAAATTCATGAAGAATCATATTGCAGACTTTCTCCTCATGATAGAATTTATAATATGGATTTGATTGTTCAAACCACGTATTTTCATCCAGTACATAAGTCCGCTCAAATGTCTTAATATTTCTTCCGGAAAGAGGGGATTTTCTTCCACACCAGAGATACCACATAAAATCACGGTCTTTTTGTCTGGCATCTTTTGACCACGCCCGTCTGGCAATTCTCTCCGCGTAATCCAGATACTCTCTTCCATGATATCTCTTCTTGCCAAATGCAACGCCTTCCAGATTACCACTTTCATCTAATGGCACACAGCCATGATAGAGCAGATTCCCATTAAAAATGCGATACATACTTCCCTTCTGATACAGAAAATCAATATGCTGTCTGAGACGTATGCTGTTCACAAATGCCATACGAAGCCCTTCCATCACCTGGTCTTCTTCCTCAGACAACTGATAAACATCTTCTATATCGCCCGAATCAAAATTCACTGTCGGAAATGCCTCTTCTTTAATTACATATTCAGTTCCATCGATTTCTACTGTCTGCTTTTCCACATTTACTTTGTGAAGAAGCAGTTTGTCTGTCATATTGTAATCCGGATTTCTTAAGATTACCTGTCCTTCCAACTTAAAAAGCATGACAGAAATCGCTTTTAATGCAGCTTTCATTGGTTCCTCGCTCGGATATATCTTTTCTGCAAAAAGAGCCAGATTCCGCAAACTGATTCCATAACTATTCTCAAGAATCTTCGTATTATTATATTTCAGGTTATTTCGGACAACCGTTGCAATGCATGCCTTGCTTCCCGCTGCCGCTCCCATCCAGAGAATATCATGATTCCCCCACTCAATATCCAGGGAGTGATATTGCATCAGAAGATCCATGATCCGGTCTGCACATGCACCACGATCAAATATATCTCCCACAATATGTAAATGATCCACTGCAAGACGTTTGATCAGTCCTGCCAGCACTTCAATAAATTCATCTGCATTGTCAAGTTCCAGAAGCGTATCTAGAATATTTCTGTGATAAACTACCTGATTATCATCTTCATCTTTCTGTACATGAATCAGCTCATCTAAAATATATGCATACTCTTTCGGCATTGCCTTACGAACTTTAGAACGTGTGTATTTTGAAGAAAGAAGCCGCGCGATATCAATCAGTTTTCCAAGTGTTGCACGATACCACTCCTCATTATTCTTTCCTTCTTTCCGCACAAGTTCCAGCTTCTCCACCGGATAATAGATCAATGTACAGATTTCCTCGCGGTCAAAATCAGAAAGTGTCTCACCGAACAGCAGGTCTACTTTTTCCCGGATAACACCGGAACAGTTATTTAAAATATGGCAGAACGCTTCATATTCGCCATGAAGATCGCTCATAAAATGTTCTGTTCCTTTTGGCAGGCTTAATATTGCCGTCAGGTTGATAATTTCCCTGCTGACAGCCTGTTCTGTCGGATATTTCTCCGCTAATAATTCCAGATATCTCTCGTCATTCATAAAATTGTTGTCCTTCCATATTATCTCAATTATTGCTTTCCCGCTTCTGTTACAAGTATACATTTTTTTCCACACCAGTGCAACTATACTCCCAAAAAGAGAGTCGGTTTCCCGGCTCTCCTAAATCCACAATCAAGTAACTTGCTCCCACCTGTAGAGGAAGAGGCATTCTTGCTATATTTTGTTAAAATAAAAGCTGAAGTCCCATTGCAATAATCCACATATATGCACAAGTCTTTGGAATCATTAATAATCCAACCTTTGGTTTTGTTTTACTAAATAAAGTTACCGGAAGATAACAGCCAAAAGAAATAATGATAGCTGCAACCATTCTTGTCATATGATATCCATAAGTATTTCCCGATATGATATACAGGATAATTACTCCTACGCCAGTCACTGCAAAGACTGCATTTCTAATAATAGATAATTTCATATTACCTTCATCCGTACACCAGTTATTCTGTGGAAATATGCATATCACAATTCTGACGATTGCCGATATCCATATGATAGCTTCAATGATGACTGGCATTTTTAATTCTGGGAATGTTAATTTCCAGATATACATCAACATAATATAAAATACTGTCATTGTGATAGACGATACCTGCAATCCAATCCCTAACTGTCTCTTTATTTTATCATTACTTCCATGTACTGCCCGGATAATTCTTGGTACCAGATGAAAAGCATCTCCTCCACAAAGTGTCAATGTCAATATTCCATAAAGAATAAACAACACATTTCCCTTTGAAAATATAAAAAATAAAATTGCTGCAACCAGATCAAAAAGCAAATACGCTGCATCAAATATCGCTTCCATCACATCTGGCATCTGTGGTTTGTAACTGTTCTCTTTCATTATAAATCCCGCTCCTTATGCTCCCTTAAACATTTTTCTGCATTATTACAGATTTTATCAAATACCTTCATACACATATGCTTTTCTTCTTCTGTCATTCCACTTAAAACATTTTTCGCAAACTCTTTTTGTGCATTTAATCCTGCTTCCACAATTAGCTCTGCCTTATCCAACAAAAAGATTTCAATATGCTTTTTATTATCTTTACTTTGTTTCCTTTCAACAATCCCTTTGTTTTCCAAGGTTTTCAACGAAGTGGACACATGAGATTTTGTTGATTTTCTAATCTTTACGATTTCTGCTGCAGTATTATTCTGCGGATTATTATGCAAGAACATAAGTATGTCATATTCCATCTGTGTTAACTCATACCGATCACATACCGCGCCTGAAAGCAACTCATAATAACTTATTATTGTTTTATGCTTATCCCAAAAATACATTTTCTCCTCCATATCGTTCTTTTTAGAACGATATGGAGTAGTATTTATTATTTGTCAACTATTTTTATAAAGTTAGAAAAACCTAAAATGATTTAGATTTTCAAATGACTTGAATATCGTTTCATGATACAATGGTTACAGAAAATGGAATTGTATTAAAAAGAGGGTACATAGATGGATTTTGTCGACAAAGCTTTATCAGAGATTTGCAAATAAAGGAAGAATACGATACGATGAAAAATAACATCAAAAGAAAAGATAATATTAAATCTGTAACATTAGTAATAGATGCCTATGACGATAGGAAATTGGAAATCCCACTTGAGGTGTGGCAAGTTGACATTATCTGCAGAATGCTTGGTCTAAGCGTAGATACAACTAACTTAGACACTTATAGTATGCGAAGTAAAGAACAAGTAGATTCGGATATGAAAATATATTATCATACCTTAAGAAATATACATAATAAAGAATAGAATACTATAACCGTAGGGGGAATGTACTATTGAAAATTATTCCACAAAATACAGAAAATCTCTTATGGAACAAATTATATAATGAATATAAATTCACCCCCAAGATACACGGACAATTTGAATGGATAAAAATTCCTAATGAGAATAAGACATATCACAAAGACACTCCTTGGACAGATGAACAGGAATATCTAATTAATTCTTTTTTGGAAGAGTTGGTAAGCGATGAAGTGTATGCCTTTGATTGGCAACATGACTGTTTTTTATTTTCTCCAAAAGAATATATCCCTTTTAATTATGAATATTATGACACTAACAGAAAATGTAACGTGTATTTTCCTACCTACTATCCGAATGGTGATTATCATTTATTTTTTGACCCCGACTGGAACTATGGAATATTTGGGAATCCTTGGAAAAAAGAAATTATTATAATGGGGAAAATTTTAATAGAAAAATTTGAAAGCAATAAAACGAATTTAAATATTAATTGATTTTTCATTTTAAGAACGATTCCTGTTTGACTACATTGGAATTACCCGGAAAATGAAAAAGCCAGAAGCCTTGAAAATCAAGGTTTCTGACTCTTCAGTCAACAGGGGATGAGAGAATCGAACTCTTTCCCCAGGGTGCTGTAACCCCTGATTTATGGGGCTATACGGCATTCGTTTACTGATTACTACTGATTACTATTTTTTATACCCAAACAACCATGGAAAGGAGGCAGCTTTCCAGATCTCTCTATAAATCCTCAAGATACGAGAGCCTGTGAAAAAATCTCTGTAAAATAAACAACATTAAGGTCTTCTATGATAAA
>OFMO01000282.1_pt1 | contig 46421 bp, 35 predicted proteins | sample 1541821 | NCBI WGS metagenome assembly OFMO01 (sample SAMN04209253, study PRJEB22552) | human gut metagenome | biome: gut; material: feces | host: Homo sapiens | place: USA: Oklahoma | reverse complement strand
ACAGCTTATTGGCAAAGTTGCGGGCAGCCTCCACCTTCTTTTCGATATAGCGCATATCGTTGCCCGGGGTGGAGCCGTCCACCAGCATAAAGCGCAGGGCGTCTGCACCATACTGGGCAATGACCTCCAGCGGGTCGATGCCGTTGCCAAGGCTCTTGGACATCTTGCGGCCCTGACTGTCACGGACGATACCGTGGATGCAGACGGTATCAAACGGAGCCTTGCCGGTGTAAGCCAGACCGGAGAAGATCATGCGGCTGACCCAGAAGCCGATGATGTCGTATCCGGTGACCAAGGTGTTGGTGGGGTAGAAATACTTGAGGTCGGCGCTGTCCTCGTTGGGCCAGCCCAGCGTGCTGAAGGGCCACAGCGCAGAGGAGAACCAGGTATCCAGCGTGTCGGGGTCCCGGGTCAGCTTTGTGCTGCCGCACTTGGGGCAGGTGCAGGGAGCGGACTTTGCCACCACGGTCTCGCCGCAGTCGTCGCAGTACCAGGCCGGGATCTGGTGACCCCACCACAGCTGGCGGCTGATGCACCAGTCACGGGTGTTCTTCATCCAGTTCATATAGTTCTTGGTAAAGCGCTCGGGCACAAACTTGATCTCGCCCTTCTCCACGCTCTCGATGGCGGGCTTTGCCAGCGGCTCCATCTTGACGAACCACTGCTTGGAGATCATGGGCTCGATGGTGGAGTGGCAGCGGTAGCAGGTGCCCACCTCGTGCTTCAGGGGCTCGATCTCCTTCAGGAAGCCGCCCTCTTTCAGGTCGGCCAGAATGGCCTTGCGTGCCTCCAGCGTAGTCATGCCGGCGTACTTGCCGCAGTCCAGCACCTCAGGCTCGTTGACGGTGTTCTTGCCGGCGGCAAACAGGGCATCGGCGGCAGCCTTGTCGGCAGCGCCGGTCATGTGGCCGTCATAAGTGAACACGCGCACGATGGGCAGGTCGTGGCGCAGACCCACCTCAAAGTCGTTGGGGTCGTGGGCGGGGGTGATCTTCACAACACCGGTGCCCTTGGTCATATCGGCGTGCTCATCGCAGACGATGGGGATTTCCTTGTTCAGCAGGGGCAGCACCACATGGCAGCCGTGCAGATGGGCGTAGCGGGGATCCTCACCGTTAATGGCCACAGCAGTATCGCCCAGCATGGTCTCGGGGCGGGTGGTGGCCAGTTCCAGCATCTCGCCGGTCTCCTTGACCGGGTACAGCAGATGCCAGAAGCTGCCGTCCTTCTCCTCGTACTCCACCTCGGCGTCGGAAATGGAGGTGTTGCAGTGGGGGCACCAGTTGACCATGCGGTTACCGCGGTAGATCAGCCCCTTGTCGTACAGGCGCACGAACACTTCCTTGACAGCCTCAGAGCAGCCTTCGTCCATGGTAAAGCGCTCGCGCTCCCAGTCGCAGCTGCTGCCCAGCTTCTTCAGCTGGCTGACGATGCGGTTGCCGTACTTGGTCTTCCATGCCCATGCGCGCTCCAGAAAACCGTCGCGGCCGACCATCTCCTTGGTCAGACCCTCGGCGCGCATAGCTTCCACCACCTTGGCCTCGGTAGCAATGGAGGCGTGGTCGGTGCCGGGCACCCACAAGGCGGCGTAGCCCTGCATCCGCTTGGTGCGGATGAGGATATCCTGCATGGTGTTATCCACCGCATGGCCCATGTGCAGCTGACCGGTAACGTTCGGTGGCGGCATCACGATGGTATAAGGTTTCTTGTCCGGATCGGCCTTCGTGTGGAAGTAGCCGCCGTCCAGCCAGAACTGGTAGATACGATCTTCCACCTGACTGGGATCGTACTGCTTTGCAAGCTCTTTCATAGTGTCCTCCCAAAAATTTGATGAAGTGGGACGCAAAAAGCCGCCCCACGGAGCGTTCCATGGGACGGCTGTAAATACATGACCGCGGTACCACCCAAATTGCGCGGAAGGTTCCGCGCCCCTTGATGCCCCTGTAACGTAGGGCAGACCCGAAAGCGGCTTACCGGCAAGGCTCACCGCTCCTGCTCCAAAGTGACAGTGCCCCGCCGGTATCCCGCCGGGTTTTCAGCTGCCCCCGGCTCTCTGTGCGGTCCCAGACGATGCACACTCTTTTTCAACGCATTTATAAAAAGAATATAACGTTTTTTGTGGGATTTGTCAATCAGTTTTTCAAACCTTTCACCCACCGCACCAGCTTCCATGCCTTTGCGCCCAGATGCGGGCAGTAGCTTACCATCAGCGCCTGCAGCTTCTGGCTTTGATTTCCCGGCGGAATCTCCCACGCAGCATGACGGTGCAGCTTTGCTGTTTTCAGCACCATTTTTTCCTTCTCGGAATCCCGCTCCGGCTGGTTGACCAGCCGGAAATATACCTCGGCGCAGGACATGACGCAGCGCTGTTCCGTAGTGCTGCGGAAGGGGTCCGGCTGCCCCTTTACCAGCTGCCAGATCTGTTCCCACGCCAGTGCCGCCGTGTAAAAGCGCAGGCTCGGCTCCTGCCGCACGGCAGAGCTTGGACGTTCAAGGTAAGCATACAGCGGGCAGTTCAAAAATGCCAGACTGCCTGCCTTGAGGAATTCCGTTACAAAGAACAGGGCATCCTCCCCGTAGAACAGCGCCGGGTCAAAGCGGACATCCTGCAGCACCTCCCGGTGGGTCAGCATCCGCCAGCAGTGCCCGCCGCTCCATTCCTGCATCCACGAGTAGTTTTCCGTCGTGATTTTCTGCGGTGCCGGGCACTCCGTCACCGTCCACAGAGTCTCGTTTTCCCGTATGCTGCGGTAGCGGCACATGGCAATGCGGGTACCGCAGCTGCACAAAGCATCGTACAGCCATTCCAGATACTGCGGCAGCACAAGGTCGTCGGAATCCACAAAGCAGATATACTCGCCCCTTGCCTGCTCCAGCCCAAAATTGCGTGCCGAGGACACCCCGCCGTTTTCCTTGCGGAAAATACACACCCGGGCATCCTGTGCCGCATACTGCTGCAAAATTTCCCAGCATTTATCCGGCGAACCGTCATCCACAAGGAGCAGTTCAAAATTCTGATACGTCTGCGCCAACAAGCTGTCCAGACATGCAGGCAGATACTTTTCCACCTTATAAACTGGCACGATCACCGAGATCAAGGGCTGCTCCTTTGCGTTCATTCCGCTCTCCTTTTCAATATCTTCAGTCCGCGCTGCTTCAGCGTATCATATTCTTCGCTGCCACGGTAGAACAGTACGATCACTCCTGCGAACACAGCTGTGTAAAGCAGCCCATCCAGAATAAAAATACCGAAATTGCCCACCGGGAACCGCTGCACCCACAGCACCGCTGCCGCAGAGACCGCTGCTGTAAGGAGTGTGCGCTTCAGATACTCTGCAAAATAATCCCGAAGTTTCTTCTGCCATGCATCCTGAACGCCATACTTCAAAAAGATGTAGGGTTCTACCCAGGCACAGGTACACAGCGTGCTGATGATGGTGCCCCAGATAATGCCGGTCACGCCGTACTGCCGCACCAGTACAAGCGAGGCCACCAGATTGATGATGGATTCCGCCACCGCTTTGTAGCGGTCGTTCCAGAACAGCCCCATGGCCTCCCGGAACAGCAGATTCGTCTGCCGCATTCGTGTAATGTAAAACTCTGCCACAATGACCATCACGGTGGTCATCGGAAAACAGTATCTTCCGCCAAACAACAGCGTGATAAAGGGGTTAAACAGCATCATCAGCCCGCCGGTCAGGTAAGCGGACATGACAAAGAACATAAAATCCATTTCCTTGTAGATTTTATACAGCCGGTCCGAATTTTCCATTACTGCAAAATTGCCGATACTGCCGGAAAAAGCCACAGCAAATTTTCCCATCAGGTTGTTCAGTGCATTGATCACCAACCGGTAATTGGAGTAAAGGCCCACCGTCGCAAGGCCAATAAAGGAGGACATCAGCAGACTGTCCGTATTGCGCACGATGATGGTTGACAGCTTGTGCATACTCATGGCACCGATATTTTTCAGGATGCCGTTCCGTTCCTCCCTTTCTGGCAGCTCATGGCATTCCTTCAGGTATGGAAACTCCTTGTCCACCATGCGGGAAACCATAATGTTGGGTAAAAACTGTATCGCCTGCTGAACCGCCAGATACAGGATGAAGTTCCGGGTCAACAGCAGCACCGTGATCTGCGAAACAGTCTTGATGCACTCGCACGCCATACTCCATCCTGCGCAGATATAGCCTTTCTGGTAGGCCTGATAGATGGAATTTTTATAACTCAGCAGATAGGAACTTGCTGAACCGAGCACATATATCATATAGATCAGGGTGATATGTTCAATGCCCTCGCCGCCCTTGATGAGGTAGGGCAGAAACGGCAGCAGCACCAACCCGAACAGCAACACCGAGACTGCCACCGCCCGGTACATCCACTTGTACAGGTTCATCAGCCGCGCCAGTTTCTGCTCGTCATCCCGGGCTGCCGGTTCATACATGCTGAACACCATAGCCGTACCGATGCCCAGCTCCGCAAAATTAAGGATGCTGAGCACATCGGTAAACAGGCCGTTGACCCCCAGATATTCCGCTGAAAGGCAGCGGATGAACACCATCCGGTTGATGAAGGACAGCAGCATCGTCAAAAACTGCCCGCCGATGTTAAACAGCATATTGATGATCGAATAACGTGTTCTCATGCGATTTTTAATTCTCCCCTGCCTTTGATGTTCCGCAGCCACATATATTCCCGCGGAAATAGCCGCAACAGCAGGCTTTGCAGCCAGAGTCCCGCCGGAACGGTACAATACTGCCGCGTCCGGTCCACCACATCAAACTGCATCCGCAGCATTTCCTGGCTGCGGGGTGCCTTGCGCAGTGCCGTGGGCAGCTGCCGGTACACCCGGCTCACGCTGCCCATCGTAAACTTTGCCGCATTTGCCAGCGCATCGTATACCTCGTTTTCCACGAGGCAGTTCCAATACCGCTGTGCGGCCTCGGCAGCATCAAAATGGCGCAGCGTTTTACTTCCGTTCATAATGCTGCTGCCGCGCTGCACATAATAATACAGCTCCTTTGGCACCACCACGGCCTTTTTGGTGTTCAGACAGATTTCTGGGAGCACAAAAATATCCTCGTTCAGCTTACCCTCCGGGTAGCGCAGCTGCGCAAAGATAGCGCGGCGGTACAGCTTGTTCCACGCAGGCTGCGCCATCGTATTCGTGGCTCTTTTCAGCAGTTCCCGCCCGGTAAAGATCCGCTGTGCAAGCCCGGTGTACGGCGGCAGGCAGGGTATGCCTGCCTCGTCCACCGCAGCGTAATCGCACAGGGCAAGGTCTGCCCCGGTGCTTTGCACGGCCTTGTACAGTGTTTCGTACATTTCCGGTGCAATATAGTCGTCGGAATCCACAAAGCCGATCCACTCGCCCCTTGCCACATCCAGCCCGGCATTGCGGGCAGCAGAAAGCCCGCCGTTTTTCTGGTGAAGCACCCGGATGCGGGCATCTTTCGCGGCAGCGGCATCGCACAGCGCAGGGCAACCGTCCGGCGAACCGTCCTCCACAAGGATCAGCTCAAAGTCCGTAAAGGTCTGTGCCAGAATGGAATCGATGCATTTTTGCAGATAGTTTTCCACCTTGTACACCGGCACAATGATGCTGAGCAATGGTTTTTCGCAGGGCACAGCGTGTTCCTCCCGTTTTATCTTTTCAGCCCGTCACCTCGGTGCGCAGGCGGGCAATGAGCCGTTCCATCAGCGCCACCCGGTTGAAGGGGGTCATCAGGTAAAAGCCGTCTGCATAGGGCGCAGCCGCTTTGGCAGCCTGCACTGAGACTTCCAATCCCAGCTCCTCGCCTGCGGCGCGGTCCAGCCCTTCAAACTTCTGGATGATGGCATCATCCACATGGATGCCGTTGACCTCGTTTTCCATAAAGATGGCATTGCGCTGGCTGACCACCGGCAGGATGCCCGCCAGAATTTTTGCGCGCTCACCCAGCGTCTCCCGGGCTTTTTTCAGGTTTTCCACCGCCTGTGCCGACAGCACCGGCTGGGTAAGGAAGCCGCTCATGCCGTTTTCCAGCTTTTCTGCGGCGCGGCGCAGCTCTACCTCAAAATTGCGGGCGTTCAGGTTCAGCGCACCAAAAACCGTGATGGGTGCGGGCATCTCCCGCCCCTCTCCGGCCAGCGACACGATATACTGTGCCAGCTTGCGGGAGTTGAACTGGTACACATTTTTCACCTCGTCCCGCTCGGCGGTGGGAATGGGGTCGCCGGTAATAGCCAGTACCTCCCGCACACCCTCGGCGTACAGTCCCAGCAGCAGCGCCTTGGTGGCATTCAGGTTGCGGTCCCTGCAGGTCATGTGGGGCAGCACGTTCATGCCCAGCTCCCGGTGCACCCGGCAGGCCACCAGCGAGGAATCCATCCGCGCCCGGGCAATGGGGCAGTCTGCAATGGTCAGCAGGTCGGCACCGGCGGCCTGCAGGCGGCGGGCACCCTCGAGATAGGCGGTCAGGTCGGCGTCCTTGGGGGAGTCCAGCTCCACCGCGATGACCCGCTGTCCGGTGCGCAGCTTGCGCAAGAAGGCATCGTCCGTTTCCACTGCAGGCTTTGCCGCTGCAGCGGGCTTTGCCGCCGGGGCGGCGGGCAGCGCTTCCGGCAGAGCATCCAGCGCGGCGCGCAGGGCAGCAATGTGCTGCGGCGTTGTACCGCAGCAGCCGCCCAGAATGCGCACGCCCTCGGCGGCAAGGCGGCTCAGCTCCCGGGCAAAATACTCCGGCTTGCCCTGATAGCGCACCTGTGCCCGCGCCACCACCGGGTAGCCTGCATTGGGCATGACCGAAAGGGGCAGTCCCGCATCCCCCAGCTGCTGCACCAGTGCCCGCATCGCACCCGGGGCAGATACGCAGTTCAGGCCTACGGCATCCACCACGCCGCTCTGCGCCACGCGGCGCACAAGTTCGGCGCAGTAACGGCCCTCGCGGGTGTAGCCGTCCGGCAGCACCGCAAAGGATACCAGTACAAAGGCCTCCGGCACGGTCTGCTTCAGCGCACGAATCGCTTCCAGCACACCGTCCTCGGCGCTCAGGGTCTCGAACAGAAAATTCCGTGCTCCCAGCAGGGCAAAGCGCTTTGCCACAGCAAGATACACCTGCTCCGCCGGGAGATTTTCGGTGTCCGGCGCAGGGCCAAGGTCGGCAAACACTGCCGCGCCGGTCTCCCCGGCGGCCTTTGCTGCCAACTGCCAGCCTGCATCCGCCAGCTGCTCCCAGCCCGGCTGCTGTGCCGCTACCAGACGCGGCAGGCTGAAGGTATTGGTCTTGATGGCGTCCGCTCCGGCGGCAAGATACGCCCGGTGCACCGCCAGAATGCCCTCGGGGTCAGTCAGGTTTGCCTGCTCGCACTCCTGCCCCGGCTTTGCTTTATAATAGGTACCCATACCGCCATCGAACAGCAGCGGCCGCTGGGCTAACAGTTTGCGCACATCTAACATCGATACTTTCCCTTTCCTATAAAAAGACTTCATCTTTCAGTTTATCGTAGTTCACCCATCCGGTCAAGCGGTTTTCTTGATTTCGCTTGCAGCGTGGCCGTTTTTGTGCTATCTTAGGGATAACTTTTGAGAAAAGGGAGAGGATGGATCATGCGCCACACCGGCACACCTGAACTGGAGACCGACCGTCTGCTGCTGCGCCGTCTGCTGCCGCAGGACGCCCCGCAGATGTACGAAAACTGGGCAAATGACCCGGCTGTGACCCGGTTTTTGCGCTGGGAACCGCACAAAAGCCCCGCCGAGACCCGGGAACTGCTTTCGGCGTGGGCAGAGTTATATCCGAACCCGGATTATTACCAGTGGGCCATGGTAGAAAAGGCCACCGGACAGGTGTTTGGCTCCATCTCCGTATACAACGCCCTGCTGGGTGAGCCGCAACAAAAGGCCAAGTGGGCGGAGTTGGATCTCTCCGGCGGCATCTGGGAGCCGGGCTACTGCATCGGGCAGAAGTGGTGGGGCAAGGGCCTTACCACCGAAGCACTGCAAGCTGTGGTGGATTTCTGGTTCAATCAGGTGGGCGGTGCCTTCCTCACCTGCTGCCATGCGGTGCAGAACCCCGCCAGCGGCCGGGTGATGGAAAAGGCCGGCTTTGTGTACCATCACAACGACGTTTACCACAAATTTGACGGCACCCCGGTGGAATGCCGGTGCTATCTGCTGACAAAAGAACGCTACGATAACAGAAAGGACTTACTTTGAGCGAGCTTTATGATATTCTGACCGAGACCCCTCCCACAAAGGTAGTGCTGCTGGCACTAGATCAGGGGCTGTGGGACTGCGAGCGCAGTCTGGCAGAACTTTCTGCCCTGTGCGAAGCCAACCACATGGAGGCCGTGGCGCAGATCACCCAGAAGCGCCAGACCCCGGAGACCGGCATCGTGCTGGGCAGCGGCAAGCTGGAAGAGGCTTCCCTTGCCGCCCAGACACTGGGCGCGGAATGCGCCGTGTTTGACGGTGAACTGACCGGCAGCCAGATCCGCAACATCTCCAACGCGCTAGGTGGGCTGGAAGTCATCGACCGCACCATGCTGATCTTGGAAATTTTCCGCAGCCGCGCCGTGACCAACGAGGGCAAGCTGCAGACCGAACTGGCGCTGCTGCGCTACCGTCTGCCCCGCCTGCAGGGCATGGGCGAGGCGTTGAGCCGTCAGGGCGGCGGCGGTGGCGGCGGCGGCGGTGCCCGCCGCGGTGCCGGTGAGACCAAGCTGGAACTGGATCGCCGCCATGTGCACGCCCGCATTGATGCGCTGGCCGAGAAGCTGGCCGAGATGGAAAAGCGCCGGGGCGAGAGCCGCAAGGCCCGCGCTAAGACTGGGATGCCGGTAGTAAGCCTTGTTGGTTACACCAACGTGGGCAAATCCAGCCTGATGAACGCCCTGTGCGGCCCCAGCGTAGCCGAAGCCGATATGTTGTTTGCCACACTGGATCCCACCAGCCGCAAGCTGGTGCTGCCCAGCGGCATGGCGGTGCTGCTGGTGGACACGGTAGGTTTTGTGTCCCGCCTGCCCCACAATCTGGTGGAGGCGTTCAAATCCACCTTGGAGGAGGCCGCATGGTCGGATGTGATCATCCGGGTGGCAGACGCCGGGGATGAACAGCGCGAGGAACAGCTCGCCGTCACCGACGAGGTACTGGACGGGCTGGACTGTACCGACATTCCCCGCCTGACCGTGTACAACAAGTGCGACAAGCCCAACACCCTGAGCTTTGACCCCGACATTCTGCTGACCAGCGCCAAAACCGGCTACGGGCTGGACAAGCTGCTGCAAAAGCTGGACGAGGTGCTCAGCGACCGTGTGCACACCATCCGGGTGCTGCTGCCCTACGACAAGCTGGGGCTTGCCGCCCCCATGCGGGAGCGCGGCAGCGTACAGGTGGAGGAATACCGGGAGGATGGGCTGTATCTGGAAGGCATCGTCAAAACCGAGGATCTGCACTGCTTTGAGGGCTATCTGGTCTGATAGGCGCATCCAATTTAAATAGCCTCCGCTGTGCTCTGGCTATCATCAGCGGAATAATATTTTGATATAGAGCAAACCCGGAAAGTCTGCGGACTTTCCGGGTTTGCATTTTCACGGGTAGAGTCGTGACCGGAAACAGCTGCTCTATGGGTCAAGTACGTTGTCTACCACTGCTTTTTTCATAAATAAAAAGCCCCAACAAACACAAAAACCCGCCTGGCAGCGGGTTTTTGTGTATAGAGGGGTGGGAAAGTATATAAAGTGGTGAATCTCAATATCATTGGCAGGTTTTTGTGTGTTGCGCTGCCTTGCATGATGTATTATACCCGTTTTTCTTTTCTTGTCAAACAGGATTTTCGGATTTTACTTTAAAATAATACTTTACTTTTTTGCAAAAACTTTATATAATTAACATAGAATTTCAGAAACGAAATTTTATTCCATTTCCGTGGGTTTGCACAACATAAAAACTTTACTTTCAGAAAATTTTATACAATCCAACATATTTTTGAAGGAGGCTCTTCTCATGGACGATCTTGACCGCAAAATCCTCACTCTTCTGGCAAAAAACGCACGGATGCCCGTCAAAGAAATTGCGGAGCAGGTGTCGCTTACCAGCCCGGCAGTCTCCAGCCGTATCCATAAGCTGGAAACGGACGGCATCATCAGCGGCTACACCGTCACGCTGAACCGTCCGGCAGACCGGATGTATGTGGATGCGCTCATCAGCCTTTCGGTGGCCCCCTCCAAGCAGGATGCTTTTCTGGAACTGCTGCAAAACAGCCGCGAGGTGCTGCAGTGCTACCACGTTACCGGTGCGTACACCTTTCTGGTCAAGGTCAGCTGCGGCAGCATGGCACAGCTGGAGCACCTGATTTTGCAGTTCCAGAAGCTGGGCACCACCAGCACCCAGATCATCCTGTCCACCCCAGTGAACCATGGCGATCTGGACGCTTTGATGCTATAACCGAGTGCTGTTCATAAAACTGTTACTTTTTCCCTGCAATTTTGCGGTGCGGTGGTTCGTATCCAGAATAGCAGCCCAAAACCGGCACACACTACCTGTAACGTGTGCGCCCGGCTGCGCCTTCCACACACAGCACTATGAAAGGAAATGCAATACTATGAAAAAATTCATCGCTGCCCTGCTGGCAGGGCTGACTCTGTTTACTTTGGTGGGCTGCTCCGGCGGAAGCAAGGCCAACAGCTCCACCCCCAAGGACTACTCCCAGATCATCCACGACGCCCGCAGCGACGAGGACAACGAGTACGATATGATCTTTACCAAGGGCGAGGACGGCAAGTTTACCGCCATTGACGGTTACAGCGCCGAGTACAAGGCCGACCAGCTGAACGAGGAGATCCGGGACATCCTGATGCCCCTGCTGAATCTGGAGGACGGCCAGTACACCGCCTTTGCCGCCAGCATTTCCAGCATGATGGTGCGCAGCTACGCCGTTGCCATCGTGAAGCCTGCCGAGGGCAAGACCGATGAGGTAAAGGCCGCACTGGAGGCCTATGTTGCCAGCGAGCAGCAGTCCATGGAGCATTATCTGGAGGACCAATACCTTGTTGCCAAGGCCGCTACCGTCACCGTAGCTCCCACCGGCGAGGTGGTTCTGGTTTGCGCCGAGGATCACGACACTATTCTGGCCAACATTGAAAAGGCTTTGGCCGCGTAAAAAGTTTTTTGAAACCGCACTCTGTACAGGGTGCGGTTTCTTTTTGCGGCGGGTTATGCTATAATACCCCTTGGATCCATACATCCGCAGGAGAAAAACTATGAGCAAAGCAACCATCGTCATCCCAAATATCAACGGCAAGGGCTGGCTGAAGGACTCCATCGAGTCCATCTACGCCCAGACTGAGCAGGATTTTGACCTGATCGTGGTGGACAACGGTTCCACCGATGAAAGTCTGGAACAAGCCCGCAGCTACTGTACCCGCCCCAACTTCACCCTGATCGAAAACGGACGCAACACCGGCTTTTCCTACGCAGTGAATCAGGGCATTGCTCGGGCGCAGAGCAAGTATGTGGTGCTGTTCAACAACGACGCCTTTGCCGAGCCGCAGTGGCTGGCCGAGCTTTTGCGCACCGCCGATGCGGACCCCAAGATCTTTGCGGTGCAGAGTTTGATGATCCGGCACTTTGAGCGGGAACTGGCCGATGACGCCGGGGACTATGTGACATGGATGGGCTTTGCCTGCAAAACCGGCGATGGCCGCCGCGTCAGCCGCTACACCAAGCAAAAGCGAATCTTCTCGGCCTGCGGCGGCGCAGCGCTGTACCGCAAAAGCATTCTGGACGAGATCGGCGGTTTTGACGAGAATTTTTTTGCCTACTTTGAGGACGTAGACCTGAGCTGGCGCGCCAACAATGCCGGTTACAAAAACGTGCTCTGCCCCACTGCCAAGTGCTACCACATCTGCGGTGCCAGCACCGGCGCAGTGCGCTACAACGCCTTTAAAAGCCAGCAGAGCGGCCGCAACAGCATTCTGCTGCCGCTCAAAAACGAGCCGCTGCTGATGCTGGTGCTCAACTTTATTCCGCTGGCGCTGGGCTATCTGCTCAAGTGCTACAAGTTCCACAAGCAGGGCTTTGGCGAGGCTTGGGATAAGGGCATGCACGAGGCCTTTGCTCTGCTCAAAGCGGGCAAGCTGGGCAAGCGCCCCTTCCGCCTGAAAGACCTGCCCAACTACATCCTGATGGAACTGTGGATGATCTGGAACATGGTGCCATACCTGTGGTATCGGCTGGTGGTGGTCAGGTTTGATTTAAAATAAAACGTACAAAAAACACCCGACTGTGAAAGCAAACGCACAGTCGGGTGTTTTCATTTACATTTTACGCTGCGGTACTGGCGGCATCCTCAGCGGCGGGGGCTTCTGCCACGGCGCTGTCAGCGCCCGTTTCTGCCTGCGCTTCCGGCTGCACAGCCGAGGCAGCAGCCGAATCTGCCGCAGCAGAGTCTCCGGCAGTGGCCAGAATGGCGTCCTGCACATCGCTTTCCGCCATGGGCTCCGACTGCGCGGCCGCAGAGCTTGCGGCGCTTTCGGGTTTCGTCTCGCTCTCGGTCAGGCCGGTCAGATACCAGCTGCCGCTCTGGCGCTCGAACAGGTAGTCCATATATTTGGTGGGGGTGTCCGAGGAGGGATTGATGATGCTGTCATCCGCGCTGGCGGTGGGGATATAGCCCACGGTAACATGCAGCTTGCCGCTGCGCTTGAACAGCTTGACCACAGTGGCGCGGTAGTAGCCCACCGTGCCGGTGATGGGGATCTTGTAGCACTGGGTGGTCTCGTCAAACTCGACGGTCATATCCTCCATGTCAAAGCTGCGGTGGGTCAGCTTGAAGCCGGGGCCCAGCAGCTTTGCCAGATAGGCATCCACTTCCACCGAGGGCAGCAGCAGCTGCTCGGTCTCGGGGTCGGTATTGTAATTCTCAAAGCCGCCCTGCGTCTCCTGAATGCTGTACACACAGCCCCACACGGCTGCTTCCCGCAGGGTCAGGTCGTCGATGTTCTCAATGCCGTCAAAGGGCATGGGGTCGAACAATACCAGCCCCTCCAGCTTGTCCTCGTATTCCCGCTTTTGTGCGGTATCGTCAAACAGGTTTGCCACAAGGCCCACACCGGCCCGCAGCACCGTGATAAACCCGATGAGCACCAGCACCGTGATCAGCAGACCCAAGGTCTGCCGCCAGCGGCGGCGCTTGATCCGGGCGTGTTCTTCCGGGGTGATCGTATTTTTCATTGATCTGAGTCTCCCAAAGTTTTTTGTCTACCCAACAGTATACCACATCCGGCCGCAGAGTGCAAAACCTGTACCGGTGGTTTTTTTGTGAAAGCAGGTTTTTATTCCCAGTCCTTCCATATTTCGGGCTGGTAGCCCACAGTGGCCTTGCGGCCGTTGCGCACGATGGGGGTCTTGAACAGCTGCTGATTTTCAAACAGCTTATCCTCTTTCTGCCAGTCCACCAGTGCATCCAGCAGCGCAAGGGTCTGCTTGTCCTTTGCTGCCGGATTTACCAGCGCTTCCCAGCCGCCCAAGGCGCGCGCCACGTTATCAAACTCGCCCCGGCTCATGCCCTTTTCCTTCAGGTCGATCATCTGGAATTTTATGCCGCGCTCCTTGAAATAGCGCTGCGCCTTTTTGGTATCAAAGCACTTGCTCGTGCCAAAGATCTGGATATTCATCTTATCTCCTCCTGCCGGTTCCCGGCGGTCTTATTGTACCACACCGCAAACCGCTTGCATAGGCATAATTTGCGGCAAAACGGGCAATGCTCTTTCCGCAAGGAGGTGTTTGCATGAACGCATTCGTAGACCCTGAGTTGTGCATCGGCTGTACCCAGTGCGCCGGGCTGTGCCCCGCAGTGTTCCGCATGGAGGGAGTTCTGGCTGTGGCAGAGCCCGGCCCCATCCCGCCGGAGGAGGTGCCGCAGGCCGTCACCGCAGCCCAGAGCTGCCCGGTAAGCGCCATCCGCATCGAGGAATAAGCCCGGCATCGGTAAGGCTGCTGCACAGAGCTTGTGCGGCAGCTTTTTTGCGGCAGGACGATTTGAAATGCCCTCCGCGCTGCTCCGGGCACAGGAATTTATGATTTCGGTCTGGTGGAACGCCTGTCGGCGTTCCACCAGACCATTTTCACGCGTGAATGCACAATAAAATGCGGAGCATTCCCTTTTTTACGCAAAAAGTTCCCGCGCGGTACAGTTTTGTGCTATACTATAAGGTGTGAAATTACGCAACGGAGGAACTGCATTATGCGTTTACTGGTCATTGACGGCAACAGCATTGCCAACCGCGCTTTTTACGGCATCAAGCTGCTGACCACCAAGGACGGACGTTATACCAACGCCATCTATGGCTTTTTGAACATTCTGCTCTCCCTGCTCAAGGAGTGCCAGCCGGACGAGGTGGCTGTGGCTTTTGACCTGAAAGCCCCCACCTTCCGGCATAAAATGTACGATGGCTACAAAGCCACCCGCCACGCCATGCCCGAGGAACTGGCGCAGCAGATGCCAGTGCTCAAACAGCTGCTGGCAGACCTTGGCTACCGCACCGTTACCGCCGAGGGCTGGGAGGCGGACGATATTCTGGGCACACTGGCCGCTGCCTGCGCCGCCCGGAAGGACGACTGCTTCCTTGCCACCGGAGACCGGGACAGCCTGCAGCTGGTAAGCGAGAGCACCACCGTGCTGCTTGCTGCCACCGTAATGGGGCGCAGCAAGACCGTGGTGATGGACGAGGACGCCATTCAGGAAAAATACGGCCTTGCGCCCAAGCAGCTCATTGAGGTGAAGAGCCTGATGGGCGACACCTCAGATAACATCCCCGGCGTGAAGGGCATCGGCGAAAAGACCGCGCTTTCTCTGGTGCAGGCCTTCGGCTCGCTGGAAGGCGTGTACCAGAACATTGACGACAAGCGCATCAAACCCAAGCAGCGGGAGCACTTGTTGGAAGATAAGCCCATGGCCGAGTTGAGCCACACGCTGGGCACCATCCGCACCGATGCCCCCATCGACACCGCCGAGGGTTCCTACACCGTGGGCGAGGGCAACAAACCCGCCGCCGTGCGGCTTTTGCAGGAGCTGGAGATCCACTCCCTGATCCCCCGGTTCGGGCTGGACGGCGTAGCGCCGGAAGCCGCTGCTGAGGAAGAGGCTGTGGAGCTGCCGGAAGCAGAGCTCACTCCCCTGCCCCTGACCCCCGCCGGGCATTATCTGGTGGCTGCCCGCCCCGCCGTTACCGGCAAGCAGGGCACCCGCAACGTGGTATTGCAGCCGGAAAGCTGGTACGCCGTGCAGGATACTACCGTCTACCCGCTGGAGGACGCCGACCTAGTGCGGCTGCTGGACAACGCCGATGTGACGCTGGATGTGTTCAACTCCGCGCCCCTCTACGCCAAAGCCATGGCCGCCGGCGGCTGGGGAAGCAGCATCGTCTGGGACGGCAAACTGGCTGCCTATCTGCTGGACGCCTCTGCCTCCAAATATCAGATCAGCGAGCTGATCCCCGCCTACAAGGCTGCTGCCGCCTTTACCTGCACCGATTACCCGGACGCCGGGCGGCTGGCCGATCTGTTTGCCCGGATGAAGGCCGAGATCACCGCCTGCGGAGAGGATGCACTGTACAACGAGATCGAGTTCCCGCTGGCACAGGTGCTGGCTGATATGACCCGCACCGGCGTACTGGTGGATAAGGACGGCATCGAGCAGTTCGGCGTAAAGCTGCGGGAGGAACTGGAACAGGTGCTGACCCGCATCCACATGGAGACCGGCAGCGCTACCTTCAACCCCAACAGCCCCAAGCAGCTGGGCGAGATGCTGTTCGACACCATGGGTCTGCCCCACGGCAAAAAGACCCAACGCGGCTGGTCTACCGATGCCGAAACGCTGGAAAGTCTGCGCGAGTACCCGCTGGTGGAGGACGTTTTGCAGTACCGCGCCTACCAGAAGCTGAACTCCACCTATGTGGAGGGTCTGCTCAAGGTCATTGGCGAGGACGGGCGCATCCACTCCACCTTTAACCAGACCGAAGCCCGCACCGGACGGCTCTCCTCCGATAATCCCAACCTGCAGAATATCCCCATCCGCACCGAGCTGGGCAGCCAGCTGCGCGCCTACTTTGTTGCAAAGCCGGGCTGTGTGCTGGTAGACGCGGATTACAGCCAGATCGAGCTGCGCATCTTGGCACACATCACCGGGGACGAGCACATGCAGCAGGCCTTTTTGAACGGCGAGGATATCCACCGCAGCACCGCCGCCAAGATCTACGGCATTCCGCAGAGCGAGGTGACGCCACGGCTGCGCTCCTCTGCCAAGGCCATCAACTTTGGCATCATGTACGGCAAGGGCGCGTACAGCCTTTCCAAGGATATCGGTGTGACCGTGAAGGAGGCAGACGCCTTCCTTAAAAACTATCTGGCGGCTTTTCCCAGCGTGAGCGGCTATATGGACAAGACCATCGCGGACGCCAAGGCAAACGGCTATGTGTCCACCCTGTTCGGCCGCCGCCGCACCCTGCCGGAGCTGGCCAGCACCAACTTCAACGTGCGCGCCAGCGGCGAGCGTATGGCCCGCAACACCCCCATTCAGGGCACCGCTGCGGACGTGATCAAGCTGGCCATGGTGCGGGTGTGGAAGCGCCTGCGGGACGAAAAAATGGCCAGCCGCCTGATCCTGACCGTCCACGACGAACTGATCGTAGAGGCCCCGGAGGCGGAGGCCGAGCAGGCTGCCCGCATCCTGCGGGAGGAAATGGAAGGCTGCGTGCAGTACGCGGTGCCCCTGAGCACCGATGTGCACGCAGGCAAAAACTGGCTGGAGGCACACTAAAATGATCATTCTTGGAATTGAGTCTACCTGTGACGAAACTGCCGCCGCACTGGTGGAGGACGGACGGCACCTGCTGAGCAACGTCATCTCCACCAGCGTCAAGGAGCAGGCGCTGTACGGCGGCGTTGTGCCGGAGATCGCCAGCCGACGCCACTGCGAGTTTATCAGCGCTACGGTCAAAAAGGCTCTGCTGGACGCCGGTAAGACCATAGAGGACGTGGACGCTGTGGCTGTCACCTTTGCGCCGGGGCTCATCGGTGCGGTGCTGGTGGGCGTGAACTTTGCCAAAGGGCTGGCCTACTCGGCGGGCAAGCCGCTGGTGCCGGTGCACCATCTGCGGGGACACATCGCCGCGCTCTACCTGACCCACCCGGAGCTCAAGCCGCCCTTTTTGTGTCTGGTGGCCTCCGGTGGGCACAGCCACATCGTGGAGGTGCAGGACTACACCCACTATCACATTCTGGGGCACACCGTAGACGATGCTGCGGGCGAAGCCTTTGACAAGGTGGCCCGCACACTGGGTCTGCCCTACCCCGGCGGCCCCAGCGTAGCCGCCGCCGCAAAGACCGGCGACCCCAAGGCCTACCGCCTGCCGGTGCCCCATGTGGAGGGCAAGTACAACGTGAGCTTTTCCGGCTTAAAGACCGCCGTGCTCAACGAGGTGAACAAGGCGCAGATGAAGGGCGAGGAAGTGAATGTGCCCGACCTTGCTGCCAGCTTTCAGGAGCGCATTGCGGGCATTCTGGCCGAAAAGCTGCTGCTGGCTGCTGCCGATACCGGGGCAAAGCAGGTGTGCCTTGCCGGCGGCGTAGCCGCCAACGGCCGTCTGCGCCAGCTGGTGAACGACGGTGCCCAGAAGCTGGGTGCCAAGGTTTACCTGCCGGAACTGAAGTTCTGCGGCGACAACGGCGCGATGATCGCCGCGCAGGGCTACTACCAGTACATTGCCGGGCATACCGCCGGGCTGGAACTGAACGGCCTGCCCACCCTGCCCATCGACTATGAATAAACACAACACCGGAGGTGTTCCCATGACCGAGCGCAACCCTATCCTGCAAAGTCTGTTCGACCGCAAGTCGGTGCGGGTGTATGAAGAAAAGCCCATCCCTGCCGAGATGAAGCAGGCCATTTTGGAAGCTGCTGCACAGGCGCCCTCCGCGGGCTGTCAGCAGCTGTATACCATTTTAGACATCACCGATCCGGCACTGAAAGAGGCGCTGGCCGAAAGCTGTGACCACCAGCCCTTTATTGCCAAAGCACCGCTGGTGCTGGTGTTCTGCGCCGACTGCAAAAAGTGGTACGACGCCTACTTAGAGGCCGGCTGCACGCCCCGCACCCCGGGTGTGGGCGATTTGATGCTGGCAGTCACCGATGCCGCCATTGCCGCCCAGAACGCCGTGGTCGCCGCCGAAAGCTTTGGCATCGGCTCGTGCTATATCGGGGACATCATGGAAAACTGCGACACCCAGCGCAGTCTGCTGCACCTGCCGGACTATGTGTTCCCGGCGGTGATGCTGGTGTTCGGCTGGCCCACCCAGCAGCAGAAGGAGCGCGTAAAGCCCCAGCGCTGCGCCATGGAGCATATCGTGCACGAAAACGGCTACCGCACCATGGACGGCGCAGAGCTGCGGGACACCTTCGGCTACAAAGCCGGAAACGCCCCCTTTGACCAGTGGTGCACCGCCTTTTGCAACCGCAAGTATAACTCCGATTTCTCCAAAGAGATGACCCGCTCGGTGGAGGAATATCTCGGCCAGTTCCGGTGATCTAAAACGTTTCTGAGCCACAAATTATAGCAACAAAAAGCGGCAGCTGCACGGTATTTTGTGCAGCTGCCGCTTTTCTCGTTTATCTTTGGTTTTCCGCAAACAGTGCGCCCAGTTCCGGCAGGATATCATGCGGCAGCATTCCGTACTCGCCGCGCTTTGCGGCGGCGCGGTCGGCGGCGGCACCGTGCAGATATACCGCACAGGCAGCAGCTTGGTAGGCGGGCAGACCGCAGGCCAGCAGCGCCGCCAGCATCCCAGCCAGCACATCCCCGCTGCCGCCCCGGGCAAGCCCCGGGTTGCCGGTGGGGTTCACGCACACCCGCCCATCCGGGCTTGCTACCACGGTGCGTGCGCCCTTCAGCACCACCACGGCATTCCACGCCTTGGCATACCGCAGGGCGATGCCCGCCCGGTCGTTGGCAAGCGCTGCCGCCGAAAGCCCGGTCAGGCGCGCCATCTCGCCGGGGTGCGGGGTGACTACCAGTTCTCCCGCCGGGTGCGGAAAGGGCTTGCCCTCTGCCAGCAGCTGGGCAGTGGCGTTCAGGCCGTCTGCGTCCAACACCGCAGCCCCCGCAAAGCCAGGCAGAAGCTGCTGCACCAGCGTGCGGGTCTCGGTGGCCCGGGCGGCACTTTGCGCCGTGCCGCCAAGGCCGGGGCCCAGCAGCAATACGGTAGCCTTCTGCCGCCGGAGCAGCGGCACATTTTCCGGCGCAATACCGCCCTGTGCGCCCTCTTTACAGGGGCACAGGCAGCACTCCGGCAGGCGGGTGACAGCAGCGCTGACCACCGGCTCTACGCTTGCAAGAGTAACGATACCCGCCCCGGTGCGCAGTGCACCCTCGGCTGCCAGCAGCGCAGCGCCCCGGTAAAAGGCGCTGCCCGCCACTGCCAGCACACTGCCAAAGGTGCCCTTATGGCTGTCCCGGGCGCGGGGCGGGATGCTTTGCCAGACAAATTCTTCGGTAATTTCCACAGCCATGGGCGCACCTCCAGAGAACGATTTCAAATGCCCTCTGCGTTGTTGTGGGCATTTTTAGCGGAATAATTATTTTAGATTTAGCATTTGCAGCGGCCAATAGGCCGCTGCAAATGCATTCTCTTAAAATCAGGGGCGGCATTACGCCTGTCCCTGCACAAGGGCGCGGATCTGCTTTTCCACGTTCTGCACTTCCTCGTGGAACATCCGGGCAGACACGCGCAGTGCACCGTGACCAAGGATAATGACCTGCTCCATACCGTCTGAGGTCGCCACGCGGACACGGCGGCTCTTGCCGATCTCATGGGTGACCCGCTCGATAAACATATCGGCGGTCTCGGCCTCCTTGGTGTAGACCACATGGATATTGTGGTACTGCTCGATGGCACCGGGGCTGCCGGGCACGCGGTAGGCATCGAACACCAGAATGAGCACGCATTTCTGGTAGCCCTGATAGTTGCACAGAATGTCCATCAGCTTGCGGCGGGCGGCGTCCAAGCTTTCCTTTGCCAGTGCGTTCAACTCGTCCCACGCAAAGATGATGTTGTAGCCGTCCACCAGCAGATACTCCGGGGCAATTTCCCACTGCTCTGCGGCAAAATCCGGGCGTTCGGTCTTTTGCACCGGACGGAACGCCGCCAGCGGGTCCCGCTTGATGGGGCCGTAGGTTCGCTCAAAAATTTTGAGCAGCTCGGCGTCCTCCTCCAGCGTGGCGCGGTAGGCCATGGCGCGGCGCTGGGGCGCAGCCTGCACCTCCGGGCGGGCGGGCTTTGCCTTGCCCCAGCCGCTTTCCACGTGCATGTGGCTGCGCACCTCGCTCCACGGCACCACAAAGCCCGCACCATGGGCGCAGAACACGGAATCTGCGGGGTTGTCCAGATCATGCTCCGGCTGGTAGCCGGTTTCTGCAATGACCTCCTGTGCATTGTGACAGGGGCGGTAACCGTCCAGTGTCAGGCTCAAATGTCCCCTGCCCCGAGTGTAGCTGACCACCTCCATGGGGTAGCTGCGCATGGTGGATACCGGCGCAAAGCCGGTCAGGGTGGCAGTCTCCGCGCCGCTTTCCGGCGGATCAAAACTGCCCTCCATGCGCTGGATATCGCTCATGGCGCGGCCGATATTCTCCACCGGCACCTCCAGCCGGAAGGCGTACCACGGCTCTAACAGCTGGCTTTTGGCCAGCATCAGCCCCTGCCGCACGGCGCGGTAGGTGGCCTGCCGGAAATCGCCGCCCTCAGTGTGCTTGAGGTGCGCTTTGCCGGTGAGCAGGGTAATTTTTACATCGGTCAGCGGTGCGCCGGTCAAAACGCCAAGGTGCTGCTTTTCTTCCAGATGGGTCAGCACCAGACGCTGCCAGTTTTTGTCCAGAACCTCTTCCCGGCAATCGGCGGCAAACTGCATCCCGCTGCCCCGGGGCAGCGGTTCCAGCAGCAGATGCACCTCGGCATAGTGGCGCAGCGGCTCGTAATGTCCCACACCTTCCATGGGCTCGGTGATGGTCTCCTTATACAAAATACCGCCCGGGCCAAAGGATACTTCCAGCCCGAACCGCTCCGCCAACAGGCTGCGCAGCACTTCCAGCTGTACCTCACCCATCAGCTGCACATGGATCTCGCCCAAGCTTTCGTTCCACACCACATGGAGCTGCGGTTCTTCCTCCTCCAGCCGGTGCAGCTTACCCAGCGCGGCGTGCACATCTGCGCCCTCCGGCAGCAGCACCTGATAGCTGAGCACCGGTTCCAGCACCGGCACATCGCTGTCCCGCTCTGCCCCAAGCCCGGCACCGGGCTTTGCATGGGTCAGGCCGGTCACGGCGCACACCTGTCCCGGGCCGATGGCCTCGGTCAGGGTATACTTTGCGCCGGAGTACAGCCGCAGCTGGTTCGCCTTTTCTGCCCACGGCTCGCCGTCCGTTTCGCCGGAGAGCAGAGCCTTTACCTTCAGCTCCCCGCCGGTGACCCGCAGCCATGTCAGGCGGGTGCCCTGCTCGTCCTGCGATACCTTGAACACCCTTGCACCAAAGGCGTGCAGCGCCGGAGCGGGGCGGGTGTAGCGGTCCAGCCCCTCCAGAAGTGCATCCACCCCGTCCAGCCGCAGCGCCGCCCCGAACCAGCACGGAAAAACGTGCCGCCGTGCAACTGCGGGGATAATGTCTGCATCGGTCAGGGTGCCTGCGTCCAGCATTTTCTCCATCAGCTGCTCATCGCACAGCGCCAGCGCCTCGTTGCGGGCGGCAGGCTCTGCGCCAAAATCCACAAAACCCTCGCCAAGGCGGTGATTCAGCTGGCTGAGTAACTGTTCCCGGGTCATGCCGGGCAGGTCCATCTTGTTCACGAACACAAAGGTGGGCACATGGTAGCGCCGCAGCAGCCGCCACAGCGTTTCGGTATGGCTTTGCACGCCGTCCGTTCCGCTGACCACCAGCACGGCGTAATCCAGCACCTGCAAGGTGCGCTCGGTCTCGGTGGAAAAATCCACATGGCCGGGGGTGTCCAGCAGGGTGATGGCGGTATTGCCCGCCGTAAGCAGCGCCTGCTTGGAAAAGATGGTGATGCCGCGCGCTTTTTCCAAGCTGTCGGTATCCAGAAAGGCATCTCCGTGGTCTACCCGTCCCAGCTTGCGGATAGCACCTGCGCGGTAGAGCATGGCCTCGGAGAGGGTAGTCTTGCCGGAGTCCACATGGGCCAGAATGCCCAGTACGATCTGTTTTTGCGTTGTTTCCATGCACTGCTCCTATAAGCCGTTTTCCTAAGTACTGCGCACCATTTCCAAAAACAGCTTTTAAAAATAATTTCCTGTTTATTGTAACACGCTTTGCGGGGAAAAGAAAGTTTTCGGGCGCAAATCCCGCAGGCAAAAAACAGCACCGGACAGAAAACGCTCTGCCCGGTGCAATTTTCTTAAAAAAGGTCCAGCATATTGTCCAGATAGATTTCCTCCCGCACTTGCAATTGGTATTCCGGCTTTGTCATGTAGTAGAGCAGAAATTCCAGTACCAGTGCGCTGCCAAGCCCCCTGCCCTCTATCTTAAACTGGGAAAAGCCTGCGGGCAGGTACCGCTGCCAGATGTCATCCGTCCCGATAAACCCGGGGCTGCGCATCGCCTTGGAAAAGCGGTAGCCCCCGGCGGCATCCGGAGCGGCGCAGCGGTGGTCCGGGCAGTCCTCGCCCAGATTCTGGCGGCTGACCGTCTCGTAGCAGCGCTTGCGCTCGGTGCAGCCGAACCAGCAGCACTCGTTGCACAAAAACTCTACCTTCGCCTTTTGCTCCGGCGGCAGGGTGCGCAGCTGCTCCAATGCCGGGTTCAGCCGGAAATCTGGCACCACATACCGGAACTGCGGCTTTGCCAATTCCTGCCGCAGCTCCGCAAACTCGGTGAGCACCTTGGTGGTGGAGGACACCAGATACAGCTCCGGCCAACGCTGTTGCAGATAGTCCGCCGGCAAATCAGAATGGACGATCACGCCGTTTGGCACACTGCCGCTTTTTGCAAACTGGTCACACAGGGCGTTGCACTGCGGGTCGGCAAGGTGCTCCGCCCGCAGCAGGGAGTTGCTGAAGGTCAGCCGCCCGGAGATGCCGTATTCCCGCAGCAGCGCCAGCACCTCGCGCGCAGCTGCCCCGCCGCAGGAGATGCGTCCCCCGCCCCAGATACAGCCCGCCGGAGCGCCGTAGATGGAGCCAATGGTGCACCAGTCGTAAAAATATTTCCGGTGCTCCCGGTACAGCGGCAAAAAACGGCGGTACAGCTCGTAAAACTCGAACAGGCCGGGCAGATGATAACAGGCAGCTGCGGGCTTTTCCATAGCGGTTCCTTTCCTGCAAAAAGGGAGCTGCTGCGTAAAAATGCCGTGCAGCGGCTCCCCTGTTTTATCGTATTTGCTTTTGTTACACGGTAGCGCCGACCTGAGGGGCACCACCGGCAAGCTGCTCCGCCGTAAGCGGCTGGGCTTCTGCGGGGGCGTTCAGGCGCTCCTTTGCCACCGCCAGCATCAGCTTGATGCGGTTTTCCTGATTGACCCGGGTGGCGCTGGGGTCGTAGTCGATGGGGGTGATGTTGGCGCTGGGGTACAGCGCACGGATCTTGTTCACCATGCCCTTGCCCACGATATGGTTGGGCAGGCAGCCAAAGGGCTGTGCACACACGATGTTGCCGTAGCCGCCCTGCACCAGCTCGATCATCTCGGCGGTCAGCAGCCAGCCTTCGCCCATTTTTGCGCCCAGCGAGATAACCCCCTTGGGCTTTTCCACCAGCTCCTTGAAGGGGCCCGGTGCATAGAACCCGGCGTCCGTCTCTGCCTTGAGCATGACACGCTCCACGCTGTCCAACCAGTTGAGGAACTGGTCGGTGCCTACCTTTACAGCCAGCTTGCCGCCGTAAAGCACATGATCCTCGCCCATGTTGAAGGCGCAGTACTGCACAAAGCCCATCAGACCGGGGAAGTTCACCTCGCAGTCCTGACTTTCCAGGAATTTTTGCAGGTCATTGTTGCCCAGCGGGCTGTATTTGACGTAGATCTCGCCCACAACGCCCACCTTGACCTTGGGCACCCGGGTGACCGGGATAGTGGCAAATTCCTTTGCGATGAGCGGGAAGGTGTGCTTCATTTCCCGGGAAGTAAAGCCTTTTCCGGCCAGCAAGGCACGGCCCAGACGGGCGATCCAGCGGTCCATCATGCGGTCAGCAGCACCCTTTTCGTTCTCGTAGGGGGCCACCTGATTGCGCAGCGCACACAGCATATCGCCGTAGAAGATGCAGGCGATACACTTGCGCGCCAGCGGGAGGGTCATCTGGAAGCCGCTGTCCTTTTCCAGGCCGGAAAAGTTCAGGCTTGCCACCGGGATCTGCGGATATCCAGCCTTGACCAGCGCCTTGCGCAGCAGATGGATGTAGTTGGAGGCACGGCAGCCGCCGCCGGTCTGGGTGATCAGCAGCGCGGTATGTTCCAGATCATACTTGCCGCTGTTCAGCGCATCCAGAAACTGGCCGATGACCAGCAGCGCCGGGTAGCAGGTATCGTTGTGGACATACTTCAGCCCCAGCTGTGCCACGGCACTGCCGCAGTTGCCCAGCAGCTCACACTTGTAGCCCTCGCAGCGCAGTGCGTACTCCATAAGCCGGAACTGGGTAACGGCCATGTTGGGGATGAGGATGGTGTGGGTCTTTTTCATCTCCGGGGTAAATTTGGGATAATGATATTCCATAGGTTCCTCCTATGTTGCTCTAAACAAGATAGTCCCCGCAAAAGCTTCCCCTCGCCGGGGGGAAGCCCTTCAGCCTATCTCAGGGTTTCTTTTATTCTGACTTTTCTGCGGCGGCCTCGTCCCGCTCGTCCAGTGCGGCAAACAGGCTGCGCAGACGGATGTTCACGGCACCGAGGTTCGTGATCTCGTCGATCTTCAACTGGGTGTACAGCTTGTTGCCCCGCTGCAAAATCTCGCGGGTCTCGTCGGTGGTAATGGCATCCACGCCACAGCCGAAGGACACCAGCTGCACCAGATCCATATCCTTTTGGGTGGTGCAGTACTTGGCGGCAGCATACAGGCGGCTGTGGTAGGTCCACTGGTTCAGCACACTGGTGGGGAACTTCTGCACCCGGTTGGAGATGCTGTCCTCGGTAACCACCGCAGCCCCGTGGCGGGTGATCAGGTGGTCGATGCCGTGGTTGACCTCCGGGTCTACATGATAGGGACGGCCTGCCAGCACAATGATGCGCTTGCCTTGACGGCGCGCCTCGTCGATGATCTCACTGCCCTTTACCCGGATCTTTGCCATGTGCGCTTCGTACTCCGCGTAGGCGGCATCGGCTGCTGCCTGCACCTCCCGCTCGGAGATGCCGCCAAAGTACTTGGGCAGCACCTCCTTTGCCATCTTGTGCACAAAATCCTTGGGACGGTGGATGCCCACATAATCATAGATGAACTTTTTGCCTTCCAGCTCCGGGCAGTTGCCTGCCAGAACCTCCGGGTAGTAGGCCACCACCGGGCAGTTATAATGGTTGTCGCCCAAGCCCTCGTCCACATTGTAGGTCAGGCAGGGGTAGAAGATGGCGTCCAGCTGCATCTGGCTCAGCGCCTTGATGTGGCCGTGGCTCAGCTTTGCCGGGAAGCAGGCGGTATCGCTGGGGATGGTAGCCTGTCCGGCCAGATACAGCCCGCGGGTGGACACCGGGCTGGTGTGCACCGCAAAGCCAAGGCTCGTCCAGAAGGCGTACCAGAAGGGCAGCAGTTCGTAAAAGCCCAGACACAGCGGGATGCCGATGGAGCCGCGCTTGCCGGGCACAGGCTTGTAGCTGGCCAGCAGCTGCTGCTTGTAGGCGTACAGGTTCAGGCTGTTATCCTCGCTTTTGCCGGTAACGGGCTTATCGCAGCGGTTGCCGGAGATGAACTTGCGGCCATCGGCAAAGGTGTTGACGGTCAGCTGGCAATGGTTGCCGCAGCCGCCGCACTTGACGCTGACCACCTGTTGTGCAAACTTTTCCAGCTCCTGCTCGTCCATCGTGGCAGAGGTGGTCTGGTTGTTTTTATGGCTCTGGCGCAGGCCGTACAAAGCAGCGCCGTAAGCGCCCATCAGACCGGCAATGTCCGGCCGGATGACCTCCACGCCCATCTCTTTTTCAAAGGCACGGAGCACGGCTTCATTATAAAAGGTACCGCCCTGTACCACGATCTTGCGGCCCAGCTCTTCCGGGCTGGAAGCGCGGATCACCTTGTACAGCGCGTTCTTGACCACGCTGATGGACAGGCCTGCGGAGATATTCTCGATGCTGGCACCGTCCTTCTGCGCCTGCTTGACCGAGCTGTTCATGAACACAGTGCAGCGGCTGCCCAAGTCCACCGGGCGGTCTGCGAACAGACCCAGCGCGGCAAACTCCTTGACGTCATAGCCCAGTGCCTGCGCAAAGGTCTGCAAAAAGCTGCCGCAGCCGGAGGAGCAGGCCTCGTTCAGGAAGATGTTGCTGATGGCGCCGTCCTCGATCTTGAAGCACTTCATGTCCTGCCCGCCGATGTCAATGATGAAGTCCACGTCCGGCATAAAGTACTTGGCAGCGGTAAAATGCGCCACCGTTTCCACCAGACCGTAATCACAGCGGAAAGCGTTCTTTACCAACTCCTCGCCGTAGCCGGTGGTGGTAACACTGGCCACCTGCAGCCCCGGGTGCTCCTTGTAGATCTTGAGCAGCTGCTCCCGAATCAGAGGCAGCGGGTTGCCAAGGTTGGGCTGATAGTTGGTGTACAAAATCTGGCTCTTTTCGTCCACCACCACCAGCTTGACGGTGGTAGAACCGGAGTCGATGCCGATATGCACCGGCCCGCAGTGGGCACTAAAAGCCACGCGGGGCACACTGTGGGACATGTGCCGTGCGTGGAAAGCCTCGTACTCCTCCTTGCTGGCGAACAGCGGCGGCTCGCTGGCATAGGTAGCAGTGGCGGCGTACTTGTCCAGCGCATCGGCCACCTCGGTGAGCACAAATTCCTTATCGGCATACAACGCAGCGCCCAGCGCCACATACAGCAGGCTGTTTTCCGGGCAGGTGCCGGTCACGTTCAGCGCTTCGTCAAAGCTCTTGCGCAGCACGGTGCTGAAAGTGAGCGGGCCGCCCAGATAAAGGATATTGCCCTTGATGGGGCGGCCCTGTGCCAGACCGGCGATGGTCTGGTTGACCACGGCCTTATAGATGCTGGCGGCGATATCCTCGGTACGGGCACCCTGATTGATCAGCGGCTGCACGTCACTTTTTGCAAACACGCCGCAGCGGGAAGCGATGGTATAGGTGCGCTGCGCCTGCTCGGCAGCCTTGTTCATTTCCTCGGCGCTCATCTTCAGCAGGGTAGCCATCTGGTCGATGAATGCACCGGTGCCGCCGGCACAGCTGCCGTTCATGCGCACCTCGGTGCCGTTGGTCAAAAACAGGATCTTGGCATCCTCGCCGCCCAGCTCAATGACGCAATCGGTCTTTGGCATAAAGCGCTTGACCGCCACGCGGGTGGAGAACACCTCCTGCACAAAGGGCACGCCGCAGCTGTCGGCTAAGCCCATACCGGCAGAGCCGGAGATGCTGAGCAGCGCCTTGCGGCCATGCAGATGCTCGGCATCAATGCGCCGCAGCAGCTCCTGCGCCTTTTCCAGAATATGACTATAATGTCGTTCGTATGTAGAATACAGCAGTTCATCATGCTCGCCCAGCACCACGCACTTGATGGTGGTGCTACCGATGTCAAGACCTACTCTCACCTTGTTTTTCCTCCTAAGGACAAATAACCGGAACATAACGCCCCGGCTGCTATGGCAAACAAGCCGTTTGCGGCAAAGACCCGCAACGGCGTTTTTTCTTTTTAGCTTCCCGCATTGCGCATCTACGTCATTTTCAAACAGTACGCGTTATAAAAAACACAGCAAATGCGCTTTTGCATACATTATTATTATAATCCAATCGCGGGCGGCATTCAATCCATGTTGTCTATTTTACACGAAAAAAATAGTATTTTTTGCTCAAAAGGCTGAACTTTTTGTGAACATGTGTCGGTTTTCCCGCAAAAAAAGCCGCCGCACAGCGCTTTGTGCAGCGGCCTTGTACCGGCGGAACGATTTCGAATGGCTCCGCATACGCTTTGGCTATTTTCAGCGGAAGTTCCTCTCTACGCCCCACGCGTAAAAATGTTTTTGGAGCGCTCCATTCTCCTTACCGGTTCACGAAATTCAGCACCAGAACCAGCAGCAGCATGTGCACGGGGTAAAAGGCGTAGCAGGCATACTGGAAAGGCTTGCTGTGGTAGCCCTGCCGACCGCGGTACAGCCAGATGGGCACCAGTGCCAGCAGCGCCAGCCCCTGCTGGCAAAGCTCAAAGTCCATGCCGAAGAGCTGAATGGGGTACATAAGCCCGCCCAGCAGCTCCACGTTGACCCAGTACAGCGCAGCCAGCTGCCCCAGCAGGCACCACCACTTGCGCCCGTGCCCGTGAAAAAAGTAGAAGATGAACACAGTCAGCACCCCTGCGCCGTAGTAGTCCACCATGCCCAGCGTGCCCAGCACCGCGCCCGCCACCACCACAAGGGCGGATACCAGCAGGTACAGTCCTGTTTTTTGCTTTTTGCGCACCGTTTCCATCAAGTGGATGCCCAGAATGCCCAAAAGCAGCGTCCAGATGACGTTCTGGTGCACCGGGTAGAACCATGTACCGCCGTACATCAAATCGAAGGGGATTTCCGAAAGCAGGGCAAACAACAGCAGACGCAGGGTGTATTTTTTCAGGTCGTGGGTGTGAAAATAGCCCTCCACCGCCATAAAGGCAAAGATGGGAAACGCCACCCGCCCGGCACAGGTCAGCCATTCCTGCGCGGGCAGCAGCGTCGCCCACAGGTGGTCCATCAGCATCAGCGCCATGGCAAGGATATGAAGCGCCGCTGCGCTCAGGTCAAAGCGGGTCGCGGCAGTGGAATGGATCGGTTTGGTTGACATACACATACCTCGTCTTTGTCGAAATTCAGTTCCTTTATCTGGAATACGAACGAGCCCCGCAAAGAATTGCAGCCCCGGTAGTTCTTTTCCCGCCGGGGCCGGCTTGCTGCTTTATTTTTTCTGCTGCGAACACCCTAGCAACAAAAAGGTAGCGCCAAGGCAGCGCCATACCACTGCCGTAGCGTGATCCCCTCCGGTAACAAAGTTCAGCGCCGCAGCAAGAAAAAACAGCAGCCCGATGAGATAAAACAGCTTACACCTTTTCATAGCTCATACCTCCGGTTTTGGTTTTTTCACCGGCTATTTTGGATACGGCAAGCGCAGGGGCGGCTGCCATTTTACTCCGCGTGCAAAGGGGCGCAGAGCGCCCGCCCGGCACGCAGAAAGTGTGTGCCCGCAGCAGTCTGCGGGGCAAATTCATGAAGGGTGGCTTGCCTGCCTGCCCATGGAGACGTAAGCGCAAAAGCAGGAATGCGGGAAGGAGCAAGGGACGGTTTCGGCGAAAAAGCGTCTGGCGGTGGCGGAAAAGCCGAACGCAAGATTTTTTCATAATAGCTGGCTCGTAAGGTGAGCCGTACCAAAACTTCCTTGCGGAAATGTGCAGCGTTATAGTTCATCTGCACCCGAACCGGCAGCTGTGCACCCGGCGCTTGCCGCACCCAAAATAGCCGGTGGAACGTTTATTTAGTTTTTGGCGTTTTCCAGATAAATTTCAAAGGCTTCGGCAAAGCTGGCATTTACATCAAAGGGGACAGTGTAGTCCACCTTGGAGGTCACAAGGCAGAGGTCCAGCCGGTTGGAGGTCTCGTCTGCCTGCCGGTTCAGCTTGCTCAACGCCGCATGGATGACCTTGCGGTCGTAGTTGATGGTGGTCACCCGCTTCACATCGCAGCAGTAGGAGATCTGGTTGCCCTCGGCGTTGAAGCGGTAGCCGGTGCCCCCGCCGGAGAGCAGCTGCTCGGAGCTGCGCAGGTCGTTCATCCGCTTGAAGGTGCGGGCAATGCTCTGGCGCGCGGCATTCAGGCTGACCTCGCTGTCCATATCCATGTCCAGTGCATCCTTTGCCTTGCGGATGGCGGCAAACAGGCGGCTTTTTTCCTCCAGCAGATAGAGCATGAACCGGGCAATGTCGGTGATCTGCTCCGCATATTCGGTCTGTGCTACGTCCATAACGGTCTCGTCCTCGGCCTCGGGCATCACCTTATGGCGCAGATAGGTGTTGGCCACCTTGGTCACGTTGGCATCGCAATCCAGAATGCCCTGCGCCTCGTCCAGCAGAGACTGGAGCTTGTTCTGGTAGCGGAATGCTTCCTTCAGGTTCATAGTCGTTCCCTCCATCTTGTTTTTTCTGCTTTCAGCTTACCACAGACTGCCCGCCCGCGCAAGCTTTCCGGTAAAATGAGCAAAACGCCCGCCCCGGCATGACCGGGACGGGCGTTTTGCATTTGCTGTGACACTTATTGGGATAAGAGATTGGCATTACTCAGCCGGCCACGCGCTCGGTGCGGCCTGCCTCCAGCATATAGCGCAGGAAGCCGGTCACGTCGGCGGGGTCGGTCACGGTGAGGTCAAAGCCCTTTTGGGGGGCAGTGTCCATCATCTGCAGCATGGAGCGTGCGGTAGTGTCCTTTTTCAGGTCGCAGGTCTTACCGTTGTCCAGATGCAGCAGCACACTGCCGTGGCTGGCAGAAAGCTGGCGCATGAAACGTTCCTTATCAAAATACTCGATACGAAGCATAGGAATACCTCCTTGATGAAATGGTTTATGTTACACTTGCCGTCCAGTCCTCTTTGGACAGGCGGCGGGAGAATGGCAGTTTTGCCCGGCGGGGAATGCTTACACAGCTTGCGTCCCGGCTGCCTTGGTGCTATACTGAGCTTGGAAGCTCTGATAGGATAATACCACAAAACAATCGCAAATTATAGAACAGAACCGCATAGTATATGCAACAAAACCGGCATTGACAAAAAACATTCAAAGTATTGCGGAAAGGATTTGGTGAATATGGCATATCAGACAAGCTGTGCCTCTTATACCAGCGGGCGGGTGGGGCTGTCCAGCGCTACTGCCGTGGTGGCGGATGCCGCCGGGCGGGAGCAGACCCAGCACGGCAGCCCGCTGTTCCCTATCGCCTGCTATGCCGAGGATCTTTCCTGTTTTTCGGTGGCGTGGCACTGGCACGAGGAATTTGAGTTTATTCTGGCGGCACTAGGGCCCATCCATGTGGATGTGAACAAGACCCGGCTGACTTTGCAGACCGGGCAGGGGGTGTTCATCAACTCCGGGGCGCTGCACGCGGTAGAGCCTGCCGAGGGCAGGGCGCTGCTGCACTCCGGCGTGTTCCAGCCCCGGCTTGTCGGCGGCATGGACACCGTATTCTGGCAAAAACTCATCCGTCCGCTCTTGCAGCCCGGCACACCGCCCTTCTTTTTGCTGGACGAGGCCGTGCCATGGCAGCGGCAGGTGCTGCTCTGCCTGCGGGAGGCGTGGAAGGGCGTGGCGGACGAGCCCTTTGACTACGAGAACCGGGTGCGCTACCACCTTACTGCCGCCCTGCGGCTGCTCATTACCCAATGCGTCAGCGGCAAGGTGAAGGTATCGGAGCAGGAGCAGATTGCCTCGGAGCGGATGAAGCAGATGCTGCGCTATGTAGAGGAGCACTACGCTGAGGAGCTGACCGTGGAAAAGCTGGCCGGCTGCGTCGCCCTGAGCGAAAGTGCCTGTCTGCGCAGCTTCCGGCAGTTTTTGGGTATCACGCCCATCCAGTACGTCAAGCAGTTCCGGGTGGAAAAAGCCGCCGAGCTGCTGCGCTCCACCCGGCTCAAGACCGGCGAGGTGGGGCTGGAATGCGGTTTTTCGGACGCGAGCTACTTTATCAAGACCTTCCGGGAGATCAAGCACTGCACCCCTCGGGAGTACCGTATCCGCTTCTGCTGAGCAAAAAGTAAAAAATGCCGGGCAGCTGCAAGCTGCCCGGCATTGCATTATAAAATTTCCCCCTGCCAGCGCTCCGGCGGGATGGCCGGCTCGGTGACAAAGGCTTCGGGATTCGGGGCAAGAACATGGCGGGTGACCCGGAAAAGCCCCTCGGCGTCGCACAAAATGCAGCTTGCATCGCCAAATTTTGTATTCCGGGCTGCGCCGCAGTCCAGATATGCCTGCTCCAGCTTGACGAAATCCTCCGAGATGTGCGGCTGCTGTGCGTTGTAGTGGCGGCGCATATAGACGGTGTGCTGCGCCCCGGCTTCGTCCACCACGGTCATCTGCATGGGCTTGTCGGTCAGGCGGTTCGGCACGTTCAGTACCTCCTCCACACTATGGATAAAGGTGTTGCGGGCGTGGGTGACCCCCAGCAGCAGCACTTTGCCGTGGGCTGCCCGCAGCCGGTCGTAGCAGCCGCCGGGAGTGCAGGGGGTGTTGGCGTCCAACTCCCCTTCCAGATACGCAGCCGCCCCCTTGCCGTAAGCCGCCATGCTGTGGGTGGGGTGCAGCGAGCGCACCACCCCGGGGCGCTGCCGGAACAGCTCCGGCAGAATGCCCACACAGCACGGGCTGCGGCGCACATCGAACACCCGGTTTTCCTCGTTGATGAACCGCCATGTGTGGGTGGGCAGCAGCAGCAAGCCCTCCGCAAAAAACTCCATCAATGCGTCCAGAACCGTGTCTGCGCCGCCCTCCACCGGGCCGATGGACTTCATGGAGGAATGGATCAGGATGGTCTCGTTGCCTGTCAGCCCCATCGCGGCAAGGTCGTGCTTGAGGTCAGCCTTTGTGTATGCCATGTCGTTTCTCCTTTTCGGGCATTTTGTCTGTACCCAGTTTACCGCCTTTTGTGCGGCAAAGCAAGCACGCACGCAAAAAAGGCAAACACCCTGTTGTATTTGCCGGAGACGAGCCGGTATCTGCGGGGTGTGTGCCCTTGCAGCTTTTTTAGTAAAATCCTGTATACAGCATATCATCTCGCAGCGTTACCGCGAAACAAGCACAGCGCCTTGCAATTATAGCAATTTGACAGTTGTTTCCTGTTTTCTTTGTGCATTTGGTACAACAGTCACTTGATTGCGGCATTTCATCAGCACTTTTCCTGCATTACAAAATGGTATATCCGTTTTTCCGTTTCAGGAACAGCTCTCTGTGTGTACGCGAGCACTTGTATACAAGTATTCAAATAAAGTTCCGTTCCAGCATTGACATTCGGTTGCCGCAACGGTACAATGATACTAAGATCATATTTACCGGATAAATGGAGAACAACTATGGCTACATTACAGCACACTGATGAGCTCTATCATATTCTCGAGGACGAGATCTGCGCGTTGAAGATCCTGCCCGGGGAAGCGCTGAGCGAAAACCAGCTGTGCAAGCGGTTCGGCGTTTCCCGCACTCCTATCCGCAGCGTTTTGCAGCGGCTGGAGCAGAACCGCTTTGTGCAGATCATTCCCTGCAAGGGCACCATTGTTACCGCCATCGACACCGGCGTGGTGGACCAGCTCATCTTCCAGCGTGTTGCAGTGGAGGGCATGGTGTTCCGGGACTTTGTGCAGAGCTGCTCGCCCATGGAGATCCTTGCGGTAGAACACCTTTATAATATGCTGCTGGAAGCCGCTGCAGGGCGCAGCGACCCGGAGAACTTTGATTTCAACCACTTCCTCAGCTGCGACCTTGCCATGCACGAGTACTGGTTCCACAAGACCAGCAAGGAGTACCTCTGGGAGCAGATGACCCGTCCGCAGGCAGACTATTCCCGCTTTATCCGTCTGGACATCGTGGGTGCACGCAACGTGTCCAGCGTCGTCAGCGAGCACGCTGAGATGCTGCGCATCCTGCGTGAGAAGGATCTGGACGCCATCGAGCCGCTGATGCGCACCCACCTGTACGGCGGTGTGAGCCGTATGGGCAGCAAGATCTACTCGGACGAATACCGCGGCTACTTCAAGCTGCCGGAGAACAAAAAATAAAGAAGGCCGCCGCACAGGAAACTGTGCAGCGGCCTTTTTCTGGTTGCGCCAGCAGGAGTCGAACCTACGATGGGGGAGTCAAAGTCCCCTGCCTTACCGCTTGGCGATGGCGCATCATGCAAAACAGTATAGCATATTTTCCGCTGTTCCACAAGAGGTGCGCCGCATTTTTGCGGCTTTTTCTGTGCGCTGTCTGCCGCACTTGCGGCGGTTTGGGTCGGTTTTTGGGCTTTGCGGCCGGGACCCTGCGTTTTCCATATCCTTCCATGTTTTTACGAAAGGCAAGTTTTGCGGGATGCGTTTTTCAAAAAACACAGTCCGCAGGGGGCACAAGATTCATATTGCAAAGGTGAAATTTATTTTTTCCTGATTTTTCTTATTATTTTCTCAAAAGACTGTATTTTTTGTTGCGGTTCTGGTACACTGGATGTGATAAAAATAAGTTGAAGAAACTACGCCGATGTCCGGGCTGTCCCCGGGCGGGGCAGTGTCTCCATCTTTGTGAAGGAAAGCGAGGGATCTCATGAAAAAATTCCTGAAAACGCTGGTGGTCGGGCTTTGCCTGTTCACGCTGCTGTGCTGCGCACTGCCGGCTGCATTTGCCGCCGACAAAACTTCAGGGAGCAAAAAGGAAGAGAACGTGTACGCCATTGGTATGGATGCCCAGGGCGGCATCTGCTCCACCGTGGTAACCTACACGAACCTGTCCGGCAAACTGGAGAGCACGCCCGAGCAGCCTACCATGACGGGCTACACCTTTGACGGCTGGTACACTGAGCCGGTGGGCGGCAGCAAGGTGACCACCTCCACCGTGTTCACCTCCGACGCCACCATCTACGCCCACTGGACTGCCAAGGTCGGTACTTCTACCGTGCCGCAGCCCACCACCCAGCCTGCCGCCACCCAGTGGCAAAAGTATGTAGGGCCTGCACTTGTGGCCGGTGCCCTGCTTACTACCCTGCTGGTCGCCACCATGTTCTGAACACTGCTGTAAACACAATGACACCATTGAAGAAAGGGATCTTACCATGACTACTTCTACCATGAAAATGCCCGCCAGCTATTCCAGCATCGAAGCCGAGGAGATGACCTATCTGGACGGCGGCACCAGCAACGCTTATCAGGCCTTCCTGGACGTTGGCAAGGTGTTCAACTACATTGCCCGCATCTTCTCCGGTGCAAGCTCCATCATCAACAATGTTAACGTCATCTACCAGTCCTTTGTATCGCTGAACAGCCTGCTGGGCAGCTTCGGCAAGTAAAAGCATCACCCCAAAGTTCAGATCCGGGAGCCGCGCTTTTTTCGAAAAGTGCGGCTCCCGTTTTTCGTACACACTGTAATTCAGTACATTACTGCGCAGCACTTCACGTTCCAGAATTGTGAACAACTTTTTAAGTTTTTGGGGGGTCAGTGGCCGTTTTTTGGACATTTTTAATATATAAAGCAAAAAAATGCGATATTTTTTCAGCTTTATCTCTTGATTTTGTATCTGATTTGTTATATTACTGTTACAGTGGGTGTGCTAGAATAAGGTTGTTTATAAAATGCCCTTCAGACCGCGTAAAAAATCGTGGCGGCAAGCGTTTTTTCAGGTATTTTTGTTAAGTAATTTCGTAATCTTCGAAAACCTTTTCGTTCTTTATGATTTGGGAGTATGTACACAAATGGCAGATCGTGAACTGCGGCGGATGCACCGCGCTGAACTGATAGAGATCATCTATGCGCTGAAGCAGAGCGAGGACCAGCTCAAGGCGCAGAACGCCGCGCTTACCGCGCAGCTGCAGGACCGGCAGCTACGGCTGGAAAGCGCCGGTTCCATCGCGCAGGCCGCGCTGGAGCTGAACAACGTGTTCGCCGCCGCGCAGGCCGCCGCCGATGACTATCTGCACTCGGTGCAGGCCAGTCTTGCGGACACCAACGCCACCGCCGCCAATACCCTTTCGCAGGCGCGCAGCGAGGCCAAGCGCATTCTGGAGCAGGCACAGGCAGACGCCGACAGCCTGAAAGCGCAGGCACAGCAGGAATGCGACGCCATGACCGCCGCCGCCGCGCAAAAACGCACCCAGACCGAGGCCGACTGCAAGGCCATGGTAGAGCGCGCCGAGCAGGAGGTGCAGCAGCGCTGGCAGGCATTTGACCACAAGGCCAACGAGCTGCTGGACCAGTATCGCAGCACAGACGGCCTGCCTTCGGAGGAAACATGAAAAAACGCGATATCCGGTTCGCTTCCATCCCTTCCACCGAGGAAGTGGCCGCAGAACGTGAGCGTCTTGCGTACCAGAGCCGCTACCAGCGGGTGCTGCGCAGTACGATCTATATTTTGGTGGTGGTGGCCGCAGCAGCCGTGCTGCTGGCTACGCTGTTTCTGCCGGTGCTTCAGGTCTCCGGCGACAGCATGTACCCTACATTAAATGATAAAGACATTATCCTGCTGGTAAAATCCAACCACATTGAAAACGGCGAGCTGTGCGGGTTTTACTGGCAGAACAAGCTGCTGCTCAAGCGCATCATCGGGCAGCCCGGTGATGTGATCGATATGGACGTGAACGGCGTAGTCTCGGTAAACGGCGTGGCGCTGGACGAACCCTATGTGGACGCGCTGACCGTGGGCGAATGCGACATCCGGTTCCCCTATCAGGTGCCGGAAAACCGCTACTTCGTGCTGGGCGACCACCGTGCCACCTCCATCGACAGCCGCAGCAGCGTGATAGGCTGCGTTGAAAAAAGCCAGATCGTGGGCAGGGTTTTTCTAAGGGTATGGCCCTTGTCCAGCTTCTCGTTGATCCATTGACCCCGGGAGGAGGTATTTCGTTATGAACGACATTCTTAAAACGTACATGGAGCGGTTCCGTGAGAACCGGCACACCCTGCGGCGCTACACCGCATTTGTGCTGGCACTTGCCATGATCACCACCCTGTTCGTCAACTGGCAGCTGCATGGCGTGGGCATCTCGATGACCGCGCAGTACCAGTGCGGCGAGGAGGAGCACACCCACACCGCGGATTGCTACACCAAGGTGCTCACCTGCGGTTACGAGGAAGGCGAGCTTGAAAATGCGGACGAGGTGGCCGCCGCTGCTGCCACCAGCCAGCCCACCGTTGAGGCTGAGCCCGCGCCGCTGTCGCTGGAGCCGCAGATCGAGTTTGTGCCCCACGAGCACACCGAGGACTGCTACACCGAGGTGCAGACCCTGACCTGCATGGAAGAAGAGCACGTCCACGGTGACGACTGCTTCGACCCCGAGGATGGCAGCCTGATCTGCGATAAATTTGAGCATACCCACGACGAAAGTTGCTATACCACCGAGTACGAGCTAACCTGTGGACTGGAAGAGGGCGAGCTTGTGGAGCAGGTGGTGGAGCCCACCCAGAGCGCCGAGCTGGCGGCTATGGCTGTGGCCGAGCCTGTGGCACTGGAGCCGACGGTGGACACCGTGGAGCCCATCTACCACCACCACACTGACGCCTGCTATGAGGAAGTGCTTACCTGCCCCCTGCCGGAGCATCACCACACCGTAGCCTGCCTGAGCGACACCTCCGCCGACGTTGAGACCCCCGAGGAGTGGCAGGCCGCCAACGCCGAGGCCGTGATGACCGGCAACTGGGACGAGGACCTGCTCAGCGTGGCAAAAACCCAGCTGGGCTACGAGCAGAGCGAGAAAAACTTCGAGATCGACCCCGCAGACGGCGTGACCCTGCGCTACTACTCCCGCTACGGCCAGTCTTACGGCAACCCCTACGGCGAGTGGGACGTGATGTTCCTCTCCTACTGCCTGAAGTACGCCGGTATCCCCCAGAGCGCCATCCCGCAGGAGGCCAGCGTGCTTGCCCTGCGCAGTTCCATGAGCGACATGGACTGGCTGCTGGACGGCGAGGACGGCAGCGCCGCCGATGTGGGCGACATCGTTATTTATAATAAGTACGTCACCCGCACCGTGGCTGTGGACAGCAGCGCCGATGGCGCAGCGGACGGCCTGGACGACCTGTTCAGCACGGACGCTGAGGGCGAGAACGGCGCAGAGCTTGAGGAATCCGGCGCTGCTGCGCTGGATACCGCCCCCGCCGCCGAGGACATGACCACCCTCGATACCCCTGATCTCCCCGACACCGCCAACCCGGAGCAGCCCGCCGCAAAGCCGGTGGACAGCGCCGACACCGCTGCGCCCAGTGTGGGTTCCCCCGCTGTCGAGCCGCAGACCACTACCGTGACTGACGCTCAGCCCGTGGAGACCGTGGGCATCGTAAGCAGTGTGGACAGCGACGCCGGCACGCTGACCGTTATCTCCGGCGATGTGGACGGCAAGGTGGCCGAGGTAGCACTGTATGATGCTGATGTTGAAAACGTTATCTCTGTGGCGTATGCTCAGATGGCGCTGAGTGAAGGCGATGCCGCTTCGGATATTACTGAAATCGACCCGGTATTCTCCTGCTCTGTTACTACCGTATACGGCACTGTATCTGCTTCTGCAATGCGTCCCGCTCCTTCCTACGTTGCAAGGTACGCTGCCCCCTCCATGTATGCTGTAGCTGCTGTGTCTGCTACTCCTGTTGATATGGGCGAGCATATCACGAACGTTATCGTTCAGATTCCCGCCTCCACGAATGGCAGCGGCGTTGTAACCTCTTGGAAAGATGCAAACGGCATTGTGCGTCCCGGTCAGACTGTTAAGGTGCAGTTGAGTTACGGTTTTGATGCAAACAAAATCACCAAAGACAACTGCGTTGCAACCTACAAGCTCCCCAACGGTATTACGCTGTTGCCCAGTGTTTCACACTCCGGCAATATCACTTGGCATGACCGTACCACTGGTCAGAAAGTTGTCGTTGGCACCTACAAGATTGATGGTGACACCGTCACGTTTACTTACAACGAGGACTTTGCCGACGGCAAAGCCTTTGACGGTGATTTTGAGTTTCAGGCTTCCGCTTCCTCTGATTCCTCCATGGAAGGGAAAGAAATTAATTTTGGCGGCACAAACGGGTCTGTTACCATCAAAAAAGAGGATCTGACCCACGATCTGTCTCTTTCCAAGAATGTGCAGAAGGACGAAAACGGAAAAGAACTGATCAAATACGATTCAAAAACAAAGAAGCTTGATATCGCCTATGAAGTGGTTGCAAAAACCACAAACGGCACCGGTACTACTGTAGATCTTACCGACTTCTTTGATACCGCAAGCGCCTCTCTTGGCAAATTTCAGGAAGATACAGTCACGCTGATAAAGGTTGCTGCGGATGGCACCGAAACGGACGTCACAGAGACCTATAAAGCCCAGCTCACTGTAAACAACTCCGAGCTAAAATATTCTGCTCTGCCCAAACTGGAAGCCAGTGAGCAATACGTTCTGCGGTATCACGCCACCATTCCTGTTAAGGATGATTACACCTATCAGTCCATCAACAACGTAAAGGCTGAATTCGATGGCAAAGACAGTTACACGAGCAAGGAGGTTAAAAACACCGAGCCGCGCCTTACCAAGAGCGGCAATTATGACGCCAACAGCCGCATCATCACTTGGACGATTCAAATCAACAACCCCTTTGGGGAGGATCTCCGCGGCAAAACCTTTAAAGATCTTCTGCCTGCCGGGCTGGAGGTCGTAGATAAAGTTATAATTCAGCGCGAACACTGGAGCCAGGACATTAATCCTGTCTCTGCTGCGGATTTCATAAAGGACGGGTATAGCTACACCTTCCCGGCAGATAAATCGGAAACCGCAACGTTCTACAGGATCTTCCTCCAGACGAAAATCCCCGACGGCACCGCAGTCGGTACCATCTATAAAAATGAGGCCACGTTTGATGGCAGCGGCGCTTCCGGTGATGTTACGGTGACCGACCGCAGTTCTTATCTCAACAAGAGCCTGTATAAGGCCGAGGACTTGGAAACCGGCAAGAAAAAGCTGACTTGGCAAACCTCGGTCTCCATCCCTACCGGTTGGAACGAGATCACCCTTACGGATACGATCCGTGATGCCGTGACAGATGGCACTGAGCGGGATGGCACACACTATGCGATTTTGTCCGAGCTGAAGGATGAAATCAAGAATAATCTGTATTTGACCTTGTTCGGTTTCAGCAATACCGTCACAATGGAAAATGCGTCCACACATCATGTCAAATTTACCGTCACCTATTATGACGAACATAATGCTGTGGTTACGAACGATGACGCTCATGTGACCAAGTTTACCATCACCGCCAAGCTGGATGAGGGCCAGACGCTGGATGCCACCAGCATGGGGCTGAGCAAATACCATACCGTTGCCGATATTAGTGGTGCAGGCATAGAAGAGCCGTGGCTGTTTGTAAACACTGCTGCCTCCGGTGGTAAGACCACCGATGCCAGCTACACCTATAAAAAGCCCAAGGAAGCAAAGCTTGAAAAGCTGGTCTATAATGAAAACAATTTTGATAACGCTGGCAGCAAGATCAGTGAGTTGGATTACAATAAGAACAACGGTAAGATCTACTACGAGCTCACCATCCCCACTTCGCTTACCAGTAAAGATCCGCTGACCACGAAAGATCTGGAGATCACCGATACCCTGCCTGATGGTGTTACCTTTGACATAAGCAGTGTCACGGTTGGTGTACGCGATTACAATAATGATGGCTCTGTAATCCATAGTAGCTGGTTAGGTCACACAATTTATGGCTCTGACGGCAGATCAGACTATGAGATTTCGGCAACTAAAAACTTTAGTGCAACAAAAACTCATATTGGCGCAACCGACACCCACCGTACGGTCACGTTTACGATCACGAGCGGCTACAACGTTTCTGATAAGCCGCAAGTTTTCTATATCCGCTACTGGGTCAGCGTTGCGGAGGATGCCTCTTGGGACGACCTTCGTACACAAAACATATACCGTAACCACGCGGAATGGAACGGCGATAAGGCAGAAACGAAAACCACCGTCAAGCGCAGCTATGACAAGATTTATAAGACCGGCACTGTCGTCGACGAAGGTCTCGACGCCAACGGCAAGCCAACTGCGACCAAGAAGATCAACTACAGCGTTGTTATCAACCCCACCGGCGATAAGCTGCTGACCACCAGCAATACCCTGACCCTGACGGATACGCTTAGCTTTGAGCCCTCTGACAACACCTCCGCTGATCTGGATCTAAGTTCGATCCATCTGTATGGTGTGACCCTTGATACTACCACCGGCAACCTTGTTGCAGACCATACAAATGAGATCGGTCATGACCGGTTTACGGCAACCTACGACAGCCCCAACCACACCATGACCGTCACCGTCCCGGATGAACTGGCTTGTGTACTGGAATACACCTATCAGATTTCTTACCCTTCCTCTACGGAGGTAACAGTTAAAAACCATGCAAACCTCTCCGGTCTGGTGGAGAAATGGGTCGATACTCATGTTGTGAATTATGATTCTTCGGCTACCGTCCGGTTCAGCAAGTTTGACCTGAACAAGGTGGATTCCAACGATTATCTGGTCACACTTCCCGGTGCAACCTTCCAGCTTGCAAAGTGGAATAAAACAACAGGTACGTTTGAAGAGGTTTGCACGCTGAAAACAAACTCTTCCGGTCAGATCAATTTCGGTCTGCTGGATTCTTCCGCAACAGCGGAAACCACTGACACGAGCAGCGCCCAGTTGCTTTGCAGTACGCTCTACCGTATTGTAGAGACGGATGCCCCCACCGGTTATGCACTTAGCCAGAGCCCGATCTACCTGCTGTGGGGTGCACAGCCCAACACAACCGCAGCTGACGCATTTGAAGCTGCTACCGGTACAACTTATATCTATGATGCTTCGGAGTACAATAAATGGCTTGCCTGTAACGATGTAACCTACCTTGCCCGTGGCGAAAGCAGTGCTGCATATGTGCCCAACACCGCTAACAGCATTACAGTTGCCAAGCATTGGCTGGATACGGACGGTAAGACAGAGCTTGCTCTGGACAAGGTCAACTCCACCTACACCGCAACCGTAGAACTGTGGCGCAAGGGTGGCAGCCAAACGTCTGATACAAAGGTTGAGTCCGTTACCTTGGATAGTTCCAACAACTGGAGCCATAGCTGGAAAGACCTTCCTTTGGTAGACCCCAACAATAGCAGTATCACCTACAAGTACTACGTTAAGGAAACAGCCTGTTCCGGTACGTTTAAATACGACCTGAACAACACCGGCATCACCGGCGGCACCATTCTGCTTTACAATCAGGTGCCCGAGGATGATGGCTACGAGCTCCCCTCTACCGGTGGCACCGGTACACTCCCGTACACAGCCGTGGGCGGCACAATGATGCTGTCTGCGCTGGCATATAGTTTTATCCACCGCAAGCGCAGACACGAAGGGAGGGCAGATGACTAAGCTGCACTTCCCTGCCGGACGCCCGAGGCTGAGCCCCCGCCCGCCCAGCGCAAAGTTTACGCATTAGTCCGAACACAAACCACACCCCTCTCCGCCCCCTGTGCAAAATGCAGGGGGCGGCAAGGGGCAGAGAAAAGAAAGGAGCTTTTTTCCATGAAAAAAGCAATGAAAAAACTCATGGCTGCGCTGCTGGCAGTTGCTATGGTTTGCGCCATGGCCATCCCGGCGTTTGCTGAGGGTGCTGGTGCTGCTGGCACTGGCACTACTTACACTATTACCATCAACAATCCCGTTGGCACTTATGAAGCCTACCAGATCTTCTCCGGTGATCTTCATGATGGCACCCTGTCCAATGTTACTTGGGGTACTGGTGTCAGCGAAGCCGGTAAAACTGCTCTCGGCGATGCTAAAACCAAAGCTGCCGCCCTCAATGAATCTAACGTCAAGGCTTTTGCTGAGGAAGTAAGCAGCTACCTTGATGCAACTTCCGGCACTTACGATGCTGGCAAGATCACCGGCCTGTCTGCCGGTTATTATCTGGTCAAGAATAGTTCCGTAGGCGAGCACGAAACCTACACCAGCTTTATTCTGAAAGTCGTTAAGGATGTTGCAGTTTCCCCGAAGGGTGACAAGCCCACTCTGGAAAAGAAAGTTAAGGATATCAACGACACCACTGACGACACTACCTCCAACTGGCAGGACAGCGCTGACCATGATATCGGCGATGAGGTTCCTTTCCAGCTGACCGCTAAGATTGCAAGCAACTTTGCTGACTACAAGACCTACAAGTTCGTGTTCCACGATGTACAGTCTGCTGGTCTGGACTTTTTGGAGGACACTGTAAAGGTTAAGGTTGGCGGCACTGAACTGACCGCTGACCAGTATGAAGTTATCACCACCGGCCTGACCGATGGCTGCACCTTCCATGTTGTGATTGAAGATCTGAAACAAATCCGTAGCGCTGCCGCTGACGCTAAGGTCGTTGTTGAGTACAAGTCTAAGCTGAACAAGAACGCTGTGATTGGCTCCAAGGGCAACCCCAACGAGGCATATCTGGAATACTCTAACAACCCTTATGATACCAACGGCACTACCACCACTCCCCATGACAAGGTCACTGTTTTCACCTTTAAGGTCGTTGCAAACAAAACCGATGGTGCTACTAATAAAGCGCTGGAGGGTGCTGCCTTTGCACTATATAAGCAGGACAATGCTGGTAATTGGAATCTGGTCGCACTGAACAACGCTACCGAATCTGCTGGTGTATATTCCATTGCAGATAAAGATAAGATCACGTTTGAATGGGTCGGTCTGGATGATGGTACCTATAAGATCAAGGAAATTATTACCCCTGCTGGCTATAACACCATTGATGATCAGATTTTTACGGTCGTTGCCACCCATGACACCGAATCCGATGATCCGCAGCTGAAAACCCTGACTGGCAATGCACAAGACGGTGCTATTCAATTCACTTCCAAAACGGATGAAGGCTCTCTGTCCACTACCATTGAGAACAACCGCGGCGCTACCCTGCCCGGCACCGGCGGCATCGGCACCACCATCTTCTACGTTGTTGGCGGCGGCCTGATGGTTGCAGCAGCCGTTCTGCTCATTACCAAAAAGCGCATGGAGAACCGCTAAGCTCTCCTTTTCCCCTGCACAGAGCGGGGTCGCAAGGCCCCCTGCTCTGATCCTGAAACTATAACGTTAGGGAGTAGCCCATGAAAAAGAACAAAAGCACCATTATATTGATCCTCGTCTTTTTCGTGGGTCTATCCGTGATGTTATACCCCACCATCAGCGATTACGTCAACCAGCGCAACCAGTCCCGCGCGGTGGCAAGCTACGCGCAGGACGTGGACAACATGACCGATGCGGATTACAGCGCCTACTTTGACGCCGCCGATGCCTTTAACGCACAGGTGGCCGCCAACGAAAACGCCCTTTACCGCCCGGATCAGCTTACCGGCTACAACGAAACGCTGGATATTACCGGCACGGGCATTATGGGTTACATCACCATCTCCAAAATCGGCGTGGAGCTGCCCATCTACCACGGCACCGGCGACAGCGTGCTGCAGATCGCCGCAGGCCACTTAGAGGGCACCAGCCTGCCGGTGGGCGGCGCGTCCACCCACGCGGTCATCTCGGCGCACCGCGGCCTGCCCAGCGCAAAGCTGTTTACCAACCTCGACCAGCTGGAAGTGGGCGATACCTTTACCATCACCGTGCTGGATCGGGTGCTCACCTACGAGGTGGACAAAATTTCCATCGTGCTGCCCACCGAGACCGACGAGCTGAAGATCGCCGAAGGCAAGGACTACGTTACCCTGATGACCTGCACCCCCTACGGCATCAACACCCACCGCCTGCTGGTGCGCGGCCGCCGCGTGGAGACCCCGGATCAGTACAAGCACCTCCGCGTTACCGCCGAAGCGCTTAAAATTGAACCCATTATTGTTGCGCCCATTATGGCGCTGCCCATGCTGCTGATTTTGCTGATCGGTATGCTGCTTTCTACACGCAAACCCAAGAAAACGAGAGGTGAAGAACATGAAAAGCATTAATTTGCGTCATCGTCTGGCGGCTGTGCTGCTGGCTGTGTGCCTTGTGGTATGCTGCGCCCTGCCGGCCTTTGCCACCAGTGCCAACATTGTGCTGGGGCGTCTGGGCTCGCTCCACGTCCGTCTGTACGACACCCACAACGATGTGCCCCTGCGCGGCGGCGAGCTGACCCTGTATCAGGTGGCCACCGTCAAGCGCACCAACGGCAACCTGTACTTTGACTATACCGGCGATTTTACGGGCTGCGGTGTGGTGCTGGGCGACCTTTCCGACAGCACGCTGGCTGACCAGCTGGTAAAGTATCTGCCCGCTGTGCCCGCCATTGCCGCCCAGCAGGACGTGAACGAAGAGGGCTATGCCAACATTACCAAGCTGCCGCAGGGTCTGTACTTGGTCGTGCAGACCGAGGCCTCCCACGGCTACGAGGCCATCAAGCCCTTCCTTGTGTCCATTCCGCTGCCCGATGGCGACAACTGGATCTACGATGTGGACGCCACCCCCAAGGTAGGCGCTACCATCCCGGATACGCCGGAGACCCCGCCGGACACCCCCGAAACGCCCCCAGACACCCCTGACACTCCCCCGGATACGCCGGACACCCCCGATACCCCGGAGCAGCCGGATACCCCTGACACGCCGGTAAGCCCGGACAGCCCCGATAACCCGGTAAGTCCCGACAGCCCGGACAATCCCGTAAGCCCCGAGAACCCGGATAATCCGGTCTCCCCTTCTAACCCGGATAAGCCCGTTCTGCCCCAGACTGGTCAGCTGAACTGGCCTGTGCCGGTGCTGGCCTGCAGCGGTGTGCTGCTGTTTGCCGTCGGCTGGGTGCTGAACCGTCAGGGCAAAAAGGAAAACTGACTTTGCACTCCTTTCTTTTCGGCACAGCGTGGCGTTGTGTACCGAATTTGCTCCCCCGCAAGGGGGAGCATTTTTTGTGCCCTTCCCCTGCCGGGCGCAGCACGATTTTGAATGCGCTCCGCGTTGCTCTGCGCATAATCAGCGGAAAATATATTTTTTAATTTGCAATTCTGGAAAATCTGCGGATTTTCCAGAATTGCCTTTTCACGGGTGGGGTTTAGGCACGAACCCTCTCAGACATCTCGCTTTGCTTGATGCCAGCTCCCCCGAAGGGGGAGCTTTTTGGGTGGAGCTGGCGAACGCAGTGAGCCTGAGGGGGTACACGCAAAAGAGCCGCTGTACTTTTTGTACAGCGGCTCTTGTTTTATGCAATCTGTATTAGGTTTTTACTGCTGCTGGGCGGCCCTTTTGGCTTCCAGAGCCAGAATGGCGTCGCGGCGGCTCAGGTTGATGCGGCCCTGCTGGTCGATGTCGGTCACCTTGACCACGATGGCATCGCCCACGGCAACCACGTCCTCTACCCGCTCCACGCGCTTGGTGTCCAGCTTGGAGATATGCACAAGGCCTTCCTTGCCCGGGGCGATCTCCACAAAGGCACCAAAGTTCATCAGGCGGGTCACCTTGCCCTTGTAGATGGCACCGATCTCGGGGTCCTCCACAATGGTCTTGATGGTAA
>OFMO01000275.1_pt1 | contig 47226 bp, 70 predicted proteins | sample 1541821 | NCBI WGS metagenome assembly OFMO01 (sample SAMN04209253, study PRJEB22552) | human gut metagenome | biome: gut; material: feces | host: Homo sapiens | place: USA: Oklahoma | reverse complement strand
TTGCCGGCGCCCGAGGGCCCGATGATGCCGATGAAATCTCCCTTGTTCACGCTGAGCGAGATGTGGCTGAGCGCCTGCTCGGTCTGCGTGCCATAGGAGAACGAGACATCGTCGACGTTGATGATCGTTTCCATGGATACCTTTCATAGTCATTGGGGACGTTCTTAAATGACCAGTTGTTTAAGACCGTCCCAAAAAAGCTCGTTGTTTGGGACGGTCTTTGGTGGTGAAGCACGGAGACGGCTTTACGAGGGGCCCCAGGTTGGCGCGAAAGAGGAGCGAAGCGTACTTGGGTACGCGAGCGACGAATGAACGCCAAGATGGGGTGGCTCGTAAAGTCGAACGGGCTAGTTGAGCTTCAGGGCCTTCTGGATGGGCAAGTAGAGGGCGCCGACCAGAATGGCGTTAAAGACGGCGGTCATGGCGACGACGGGCAGCATGGCGGCGGCGAGCTCGCCTACCACGCCGAGCATGGCCATCTTGATGACCATGAAGATGGCGCCGGAGACAAAGGTGGTCAGGAAGGTTGCGACAATGGCGATGGCGGGCTTGACCTGACCGTTCTTGCCGGCGGCGTTGACGATGCCGGCCATGAGCATGGCGGCGATGCCCTCGGCGGCAAAATCAACGAACGGCGAAGTGGTGGTGATCTGGATCACGGCAGCCGAGATAAGGCCAATGACGAGCGCCTGGCCGATGTTGGGGCGAACGACCAGGATGGTGAGGCAGAAGGCCGAGATGATGAACTCGGGGCTGATCATGCCACCCGAGATGCCCGAGATGGCCTTGCCGACGGTGAAGTTGAGGATGAAGCCGGCAGCGAGCAGGATGGCGAGCAGGACGAGGGCACGGACGTCGAGTTTGCCGCGGTCGGCGGTCTGGACGGTGCGGGGCTGGGCGGCGGTGGTGTTCTGAGACATGGTGAAAATCCTTTCGGAAGGGGAGTGCAAGAGAAAAGCGGAGGCGCGTGATGCGAATGCGATCGGGCTCGAGATAGAAAAAGGCCCCCGGTCGAAACCGGAGGCCTTTCAATCACCTAGAGCGCAAAAACAGGCGTGAGGGACTCACTGTCGACCGATCGTATTCGCATCACGCCACCACCAGTTGTTGAGAGACTTCATCGTGTTCTTCATGTTGGTGGCTCCTTTCGTGATGCCGTGGCGCGGTCGCACCAAGTTGCTGTTGCGCTGCACTATAGCACAGCGAAGTGTGTGCGGGGAAATCTTTTTTGAAAAGATTTCAAGCGGGTTTCCCGCCGGTCAAAAGGCGGGTTAAGCGGGCGAGGTGACTCATGTGCCCCGCCCGCTCAGCTAGGACATGAGGGTCTTAGGCCTTCTTGCGACGATAGATCACGTAGACGCAGACACCGATGATGACGACGGCGCCAACGGCCATGGCGGCCATGTTGTTGCCCTCGGACTTCTCCTCGGTGACCTCTTCCTCTTCGGCCTCTGGCTCGGTCACGTCCTCATCGGAAAGGGCCTCGTCGGCGTAGGTGATGGATTCGACCAGGCAGTCGTTGTCGGCATCGTAGTCGCTCGGGACGAACTCCTCGGAGAAATCGCCCTCCTTGAGGTAGTCGCGCATCTCCTCGAGCATGGCCTTGCACTTAACATAGGTGTTCTTGGTTGCAGCCTTGCCGGCCTTGTTGGCCAGGGCGGTACGGGCCTCGGTGCCTTCTTCGGCCTGCATGGCCTCGTCGACGGTCAGGTTCTGCTCGATGAGTTCCTTCTGCAGGGCGTCGAGATAGGCGCGGACGCCGGTGGCGCAGTGGTCGCGGTTCTCATAGGCGAGCGTGTTGATGTCCATGAGGACGTAGTTGATGGAGTTCTTGGGCTCCTCGTTGTTCACGACGTCTTCCTCTTCGCAGTGATCGAAGGAGACATCCTGATCGCTGAAGTAGGGGCTGACCTCGGTGAGCAGTGCGGAGTAGAAGGGGATGGCGACGGAGAATTCGGCGTTGGAGAGCATCTCCCACTGAATGGTCGCGATCTCGGGGTCCATGCCCTGACGGATCTGGAAGGTGTGGATCTCGGTGTTGCGGTTGGAGCCGATGGCATAGGCGCCGTCGGTGTTGGCGTTGAGGCCGGCGACATTCTCGCCGCGAGCGGCGAAGGAACGAATCATCTCAAAGGTGTTCCAGTCGGACTTGCCGGGCTGGAAGAACAGCGGCTGCATCTCGTGGACCAGGGCGCCGGTCGTGGCGCGAGCCTCTTCGCGCTCGTCCTTGACGATCTCGTAGTCGGTGCCCTCGGCAAGCGGAGCCATGAAGTAATCACGACCCTGGATATAGCGCGACCACTGGTGCATACCGGCCTCGCTAATCTCCTCGCCGTAGGTCTTGGCGACGTCGAACTTGCCGTCGGTGTACTCGGCAAAGCCCTTCTCCTTAGGCATGGACTCGATGCCTTCGGAATGGAGACAGTTCTCGGTGTCATCGAGGTCGACGTTATAGGTGAGGTTGCCGATGTTGGGGTTGAGCGAGGCGATGTCATCGGCGAGCTTCATAGCAATCCACTGATGGCCGGAAAGCGCGGCGAACAACCAGGTCTCGGTGCTGTCGGCGATGATGATCTGGTCGTTGGAGCAGACGCCCTGCTCGTCGATCAGGCTGCCGATGAGCTCGACGCCCTCGCGGGCCGTGGCGCTCTCGCCCAGGATGACGCTGGCATAGCTGTATTCGCCAATGCCAGTCTCCTCGGTGATGGGGTCGGCCTCTTCGGCCTTCTCGTTATAGGAGGTGCTCAGCGTGGCAGAGCAGGAGACGCCCTTCTCGTTGATGCCTGCCTCGGAATATGCGTCGTAGCGATCTTCCCACTGCGAGGGGTTGTCGCGAACGAAGGTGTAGCGGTAGGTTGCGCCCTTGGACTTGTACTCAAAACCGGACTCGACCGAGGTGTACTCGTTGCCGTCCTTGTGTGCGGGCTCAATGCCAAAGTGCTTGACATAGCGCGGACCGAAGTCCTCGGAACGGCCGTAGTACGTGTTGCCGTCTGCCGTGAGCTTGCTGCCCATGTAGATCTGGGTGCAGGCGAGTGCCGAAGTCGGCATGGCCATGATGGCCGCTGCTCCAAACGCAAGGCCGCAGCCGAGCTTCTTGAGCGTGTTGACAGGATGAGTAAACCTCATAATCCCTCCCAACTGTTGAAACCCCGCGAAACCGTACGGAGTTTCAGCTAATAAATACATCTATTAGCCTAAAGGAAGTGTAAAGAGTATTCACTCGACAACAGCTTTTACTCGATGAGCGTGTGGAAATATACGATGAACGGATAATAATACTCATTTTATGGCTTTAGTTAAATAAAGGCACCCTGCATTTACTGTAGCTGAATAAAGCATTAGACGGCGCTCAAAAAGAAAACTCTCCCGCTGTTTAGGATTTGCATAAACAGCGGGAGAGTCGATAACTGGATGAATATCATACCAATGTGGATTTACTTCTTTCGGCGGTGAATCACGTTGATGGCGTAACCGACGAGCATGGCCAAAACGATGATGATAAAGCCGAGCAGGGGATTGTCGTTCATAGGGTCCTCCTATTTTCCGAGCGGGGAGAATTCGTCGACGATGAGGTCGAGGCATTGCGGAAGCGCGCGGGCTCCAAAGACGCCCGAATTGCTGGAGATAATCTCGCCATCGAACTGCATGCCCAGTGACGGGGTGCAGGTGATCTTGGCTTCCTTGGTCTGGATGATCTTGAACTGCGGACGGCCGAGCAACTTGCCGGCGGGGTCAAGCGCAGCGGTGATCACAGTAGGCAACAGCTGCACGGTGCGCACGGGTTCGATGACCGCAATGTCGACCATGCCATCGTTCATGCGGCAGTCGGGGAACAGGTTGATGTCGTTTTGGATGACCGAGGTGTTGCCGGCCATGCAGCAGATGCCGTCGAGCTCCTCGACAATGCCGTCATGCTCAATCGTAAAGTGCGCTACCGTAGGATTGGGCGTGGCGAGCGCAGAGAGGAAGTAGGCGATCTCGCCGATGTCGTTTTTGGTGGGGGCGGCCTTCATCATGATCTCGGCGTCGAAGCCCGAGCCGGCGATGATGATAAAACCGTGGCGCTTCTCGTTGCCGTTCTCGTCGAGCCAAAAGAGCTCGCCCATGTCCACTTTGACCGTGCGACCGGCGCGGCAAGCCTTGGCAAGCGCCGCTGCCTCGGGGGCATTACCGATGTTGTTAAAGAACAGGCAGGCTGTGCCGGAGGGGAAGACGAGCGTGGGGACACCGCACCCGCGCATCTGGTCGAGCACGTTGGAGACGGTGCCGTCGCCGCCCGAAACGACCACGCGATCAAACTCGCGCACGTCTGCCACGGCGTCCTCGGGCTCCATGCCATCGCCGATAAAACGCATCACGACCTCGTCGCCGCCCTGCGCGAGGGCGTGCGTGAATGCGTAGATTTCATCTGAGCTGGGGCCCGATGCAGGGTTATGGATGATAAGGCAGCGCATACTTACGTTCCCGTTCTGTGACTAACCGAGTATAGTTGTAAGGCAATGCCGATATCCTACCCGTGTTTTTCGGGCCTAACCTTATTCGATGGGTTGATATGTACATTTCCACACATCAGGCTTTACTCGACTTTTGCCAGCGCGCCCGTGAGTTCGACGCGATTGCCGTCGATACCGAGTTTTTGCGCGAGCGCACGTTCCATCCGCGTCTGTGTTTGGTTCAGATTGCCACCCCTGCCGAGAGCGTCGCGGTCGACCCTCTGGTAATCGACGACCTATCGCCGCTGGCCGAGCTTATGGCAGACGAGAGCGTGACTAAGGTCTTCCACGCCTGCTCGCAGGATATGGAGGTTATGCTCCATACCGTGGGCGTGCTGCCACGACCGATTTTCGATACGCAGGTCGCCGCTGCCTTTTTGGGCGAGCGCCAGCAGATTTCGTATGGCGCGCTTGTTCAGACGTTTTGCGGCGTCTCGCTGCCCAAGACCGAGTCGCTGACCGACTGGTCGCGTCGCCCGCTGACCGATAAGCAGATTGAGTACGCGATTGATGACGTCAAGTACCTGATCGTCGCCTATACCGAGATGATGAGTCGCCTGCGCGAGCTGGGCCGTGTGGACTGGGTGCTCGACGAGCTACGCCCGCTGGCTGACGAGTCGCACTATCGCGCCGACCGTCACGAGGCATTCCGCAAGGTCAAGCGCATCAACTCGTGCAGCCGCCACCAGCTGGGCATCGCGCGCGAGCTCGCCGCCTGGCGCGAGGACCGCGCCGAGCGCCGTAACATCCCGCGCAAGTGGGTCATGTCCGACGACACGCTGCTTGCGCTCGTCAAGCGCAATCCCGTGCGCGTTGAGGAGTTCCGTAGCATTCGCGGTACCGATCAGTTGGGGGAGCGCGACGTGGACGGTGCGCTCATGGCCATCAAGCGCGGCGCAAGCTGCCCGCACGATCGCCTGCCGCTCATGGTGCGCGGGCATCGCCAGATCTCTCCGGAGCTGGAGAGCGTGACGGATCTCATGTACGCGCTTATCCGCCTGGTTGCCGAACGCTCGGGAGTGGCGACCTCGGTCATTGCCTCGCGCGATGACCTGGCCGACTATATTGAGCATCCCGAGCAGAGCCCCTTGCGCGAAGGCTGGCGCTTTGAGCTTGTGGGCTCGCGCCTGGACGATCTGCTCTCCGGCAATATGGGGTTGACGGTCAAAGATGGCAAAATTGAATTGCTGTAAGGAAGCCTAGCCGCTTGAGTGGGTAGAATGCCTCCAACGTGTAACTCGATTCGGAGGAATTCGCATGCCTTATTACTATGGATACGGCTTTGGCATCGACCCGCTGTACCTGCTGGTTGTTCTTGTCTGCACGGTGATTGGTCTTGCCGCACAGAACTATATCAACTCGACGTACAAAACCTGGTCCAAGGTTCGCTCGGACGGCGACACGGGCGCCACGGTCGCTCGCCGCATGCTCGACGCCAACGGCTGCAACGCCGTGGGTATCAAGGGTGTCGCCGGCGAGCTCACCGACCATTACAACCCGCAGGACAATAACCTGTATCTCTCGGATGCCAACCGTTCGGGCGGGTCGGTCGCAAGCGTTGCCGTCGCCTGCCACGAGGCGGGCCATGCCGCCCAGCGTCAAAGCGGTTACGCCATGATGAAGGTTCGCACCGCCCTCGTGCCGGTCGTCAACTTTACCCAGAACACCTGGACCATCGTGTTGCTCTTGGGCCTGTTTATGAACATCGCGGGACTCACGACCCTCGCACTGATCTTCTTCTCGTTTAGCGTGCTGTTCCAACTGGTTACGCTGCCGGTTGAGATTGATGCCAGCCGGCGTGCCGTGGCGTATATTGAGCAGTCGGGTATGAGCTCCAAGCAGGTCAACGGTGCCAAGAAGGTGCTGACGGCCGCCGCGCTTACCTATGTGGCTGCGGCGCTCACCTCGATTATTCAGCTGCTCTATCTTATGGCTCGCTACAACAGAAACTCCAACCGATAACAAATTGGGTCGCTGGGCGCCGCGGGGATTCGTGTCCCCGCGGCGCTGTACTATGTGTTGGACTTGAATTTGCGCAGGGCCGAAGCCCTTGTGCACGATGACGAAAGGAGGCTGCGTGGCAGGCTGGAATCTAACCGGCAATGCCGTTTCCGCCGAGTTCGACGGTTCGGACGATCAGGAGCGCAAGGAGCTCAGCGTGAGCCAGGCGGTGGAGATCGCCGCCGGCGCGCTCGATGCCATTCCGCAGCTGAGCGTTTTGGGCGAGGTCACGGGTTTCCGTGGTCCCAACGCCCGAAGCGGCCACTGCTACTTCCAGATTAAGGACGACTCGGCCGCCGTCGACTGCATCATTTGGAAGGGCGCCTATCTCAAGCGTACCTTCGATCTGCGTGACGGCATGCAGGTGAGCTTTAAGGGCAGCTTCAACCTCTATAAGCCCACGGGTCGTATGAGCTTTGTCGCTCGCTCGTTTTCGCTGGCGGGGGAGGGTCTGCTGCGTCAACAAGTGGCGCAACTGGTCGAAAAGCTGCGTCGCGAGGGCCTGATGGACGAGGCGCGCAAACGTCGCATTCCGGTGTTTTGCTCACGCGTGGCGGTCGTCACCTCGCTTTCGGGCGCCGTGATCGACGACGTCAAGCGTACGCTGCGCCGTCGCAACCCACTTGTCGAGCTCGTTTGCGTGGGTGCCAAGGTCCAAGGCGAGGGCGCGCCGGCGGAGCTTATTGAGGGTCTGCGCCGCGCCGCTGCCATCACGCCCGCGCTCGATTGCATTTTGCTCGTGCGCGGCGGCGGTTCCTTCGAGGACCTCATGACCTTCAACGACGAGGACCTTGCCCGTGCGGTAGCGGCTTGCCCCGTGCCTGTGGTGACGGGCATTGGCCATGAGCCCGATACCTCGATCTGCGACATGGTGAGCGACCGTCGCGCTTCCACGCCCACGGCGGCGGCAGAATCCGTGGCACCGGCTATGACAGAGCTGGCGGATGTGCTCGAGACGCGCCGTCAGCGCCTAGGTGCTGCGATGGCTTCGATGATCGGGTCGGATCAGGTCGATCTGGAGATGCTCGATCAGCGTGGTCGGCGTGCCTGGGATACCTATACGGCGCGCTTGGGCGATGCGCTCGATGCGGCCGCGTGCCGCCCGTGCCTGAACGATCCAACGTTTATGGTCGAGCGTCGCGAGTCGGAGCTTGCCCTGACCGCTGACCGCCTGTCGGGCGCCATTGCGCGCTCGGTCGGGGTGTTCCGTTCGAACTATGAGCGCCTGCCCGAGCGCTTGGTCGCAAGCACCTCGGGGCTCGATGGCAAGCGCCATGCGCTCACGCTCGCGAGTTCCCGTCTGGAGCAACAGGGACGCACGATGTTGAGCAAACCCGCGTCCGACTTGGGTCGCGCAGCGGCCTCGCTCGATGCCCTGTCACCGCTCAAAGTGCTTGCCCGCGGCTACTCCATCGCATACAGCGATGGCGGCGTGGCTACGAGCGCTAAGACTTTTAAGCCCGGTGACGCCATCCGCGTGCGTATGGCGGATGGTAACGTGGCAGCAACCGTCGATACGGTTGAGTAGACCGCGTTTCATTGTGATAGACCTTTAGGAAAGGAAACAGATATGGCAGAGAAGACCCCGGTCGAGCAGCTTACGTACAAGCAGGCCTCGCAGGAGCTGGAGCTCATTATCCGCAGCCTGGAGTCGGGCGACATGGAGCTCGAGGAATCGCTCGAGAGCTACACCCGCGGCGTCGAGCTTCTTAAGAGCCTGCGTACCCGCCTGACTGATGCCGAGCAGAAGGTCTCGGTGCTCCTTAAGGACGTCGACGGCAACGACGTGCTCGCCGACGGCGAAGCCGCCAACACCGACGACAACCTCTCGTTCTAACCGGAATTAAGAAACCCGCAGGTAGAACGCTTGCATAAAGATTTTGCGTCCTAATTTGTCCTTAAGGGTACCTAACTAATTTTCAAACAATGCCCTATCGACCGTCTCGATGAACAGTTCTTTGTCGGGGCGGTCGTAGTGTTTGCCGAGAATATTCTTCGCGGCGTGGCCCATCATTTTGTCCACCATCTGGGATGGGATGCCGTACTTCCACAGCATTGCAGTCGCCCACGAATTGCGCAGTTTGGTCATTTTCAGATATCGAAGGTCGATAGTTCCATCCCTGAATGGCTCAATCCACTTTTCAGTAACCCTTGCACGATCCATCGGCATTCCCGTGCCTTTGTCGCAGATATAGAGTTCTTCGTCATTGGTTCGCTGCTCGGCTATCTCGGCAAGACGTAGGCTCCACGGGGGCGGGATTATGATTGGGCGGTAGCTATCGTTTGTTTTTAACCGAGTGAACTTGCTGCCTTGCGCGTACTGGCGGTGGAGGTCATAGACGGCATACATGCGCCCGTGGTATTGCTCGAACGTAATGTCCTTCACTGCCGCAGCCACGGCTTCACCTACACGGCATGAGCCCTTAGCCATGAGGATTACGGTTCCCTCTATGCGGTTGCCGCGCAGCGATTCAAGGATATTGTCCATTTCGGCTATCGTGTAGACCTCTAGTCCACCATCGTTCGTACGCTTCTTCTCACGGGGCATCTTGTATCTGGCATCGACAAACGAAAAGCCGTCCACGTCATGGAGCCTTGCACAGTTGACGAGATTGAGTACTAGGTTGTGGGAGCTGTGGGCTTGAGAATACGTGAAGCCATCCAGCCATCGCTGGTAGTCTTCGATTCTTACATTGCTCATGGTGACGCTTGCCCACTTCGGCGATACCTTCGAGCGCCACGCGCTGCGGTAGCTATTGAATGTGTTACGGGATATATCGCCTGATTCCACCTGCTTTTCAAGCTGTGGGAAATACCATTCGTCCCAGCATTGGGCGAACGTGGGGCACGGTATCACGCGCTCATTGGGCGGCAGGTGGTGGAGTTGCCAAAGGCGGCGCAGTTCATCGTCCGCTTCACGCGAGGTGCAGGGGTAGAGCGTCTTTGAGCGGCGAACACGATTGAGTCCGTCCCACTCGCACCACCTGATGCGCCACTTGTTCTTGTCGATTTTGGTTTTGGTTCCCCATGACGAACGTGTCATAATGAACCTACTCCCTTCTAATCGTGAGTTTGCGGGAGGGTCGGCGCTCCACTGGTCTTGGCGGGTTGGTGGGGCGCCTTTTTGATGGCTATACGCGGGTTATCGGCACGGTCACGTCTGTATCCCCGAGCTTCGCAATTATCTCCTGCGTGGAGTCGGGCACTTGGAAGAACACGGCTTCACGATCTGTCTGCCCCTTATTGGCGAGCATGTACCCGGCGAGCGCGTCGCCGTAGCCCTTATAGTCGTACCCCGAGCAGAACGGAGTCACCGACACGCCGTCAGGTGTGGTGAAGTCGATTCCGGCTTGGGTGTACTCGAACCCATCGTTGCCGTTCGGGTCTTTCACGCTCTCGTTGCCCACAATGAGCATAAGGGCACAGACAACGTTGCCGTCAGCTATCTCTTCTGAGCCGCCCTGATATTGCTGCGTGAGCGACTGGGACGCATCGCACCCCTCTACCGTTATGGTGAGCTTGCCGAGCTTCGATTTAACTTCAACGGCATCGCCAACGTTGGCTGTCTTTCGGACGGCCTTCTTTTTGGCCTTGGACTTCTTTTCCTGTTTCGCAGAGCCTGACGGCTTCTGTCCGCTCGTCCCGCATCCTGCAAGCCCGATGGCACCTGCCGCCACCGTCGCAATGAACGCCCTTCTGCTGAGTTCCATCTACTCCATCTCCTTTGACGATTGGAACCATACGACTGTGCCGTGGAACTCCACCGTGTGTTCGGTGGTGGCGACAAATACCATGTCCTCGTGTTCGGCGTTATGCGAATCAGGGGACAGTATCAGTGTGTTGGCACCGCGATATAGGCGGCGCATTACGTAGTCCGCTCCATCTATGCTAACGACCGCGATGGAGCCGTTTGAGGGGCGCTGCTCGGGGTCTATGAGGATATAGCAGCCCTCGGGATAGACTTTATCCATGCAGTCGCCCTCCACCTGTAGGAAGTAGCCCTGTGGGTGGCGCTTGATGATTTCGTAAGGCACGAGAACTGCATCCTGCAATACATCAGGCTCCTGGGCTTTCCCCGCGTGGACGCGGCCTAGTAGGGGAGCGTAGGCGGGTTTGGCTGTAGTGGGCTTGATCGCATTAGACGGCGGAAGTTCGTCGGCGATGATATCTGCCGTCGAAACGCCAAGTGCGCCAGCGAGAAGCTGGACGTTACCCATGCGCGGCGTAGTCCATCCACGTTCCCATTGCGTGATGGTCGAACGCGATACATCAACCATCTTTCCGAGCTGTTCTTGGGTCAGTCCGTGCTGCTCACGCAAGCGTTTGATGTTTGCGCCAGTGCTCATTTAAACTCCCCTCGCGTTAATTTTTTCTCACATTTTAGTTTGTTTTGCTTGACACGACAATGTTTGTTTAGCTAACATGCAAGGCGTTGAAAGGAGGAACATGCAAACGCTTAAAGAAGCCCGTGAGCGCAAAGGCGTTAAACAGGTGGCAGTAGCCGACTACCTAGGGGTAGCTCGGCAAACCTACGCCAACTATGAGCAGAATCAAGAGCAAATGAGTATCGAGCAGGCCAAAGCCGTCTGCAAGTTTCTCGGCGTTGATGTTGCCGATATTTTTTTGCCTATTGATGTTTGCTAGACAAACATTCGTTTTGTAACCAACCATTTATTTACCAACTGCGTTTCGCACGCGCCGCACTGGCGATTCACGAACCTCTCTACGTGAACATGCCTCCTGCGATCGGGCCAACCACACTCGCCAGTACGGTGCGAGCGGGACGCAAAGGGAGATAGCGCCCCTTGAGAACCGCATACCCTCCACTACCTACCGAGCCAAGAACGCCCCTTGCGAGGGTCAACGAGAGCGGGTGGGCAGGCAGTTGGGAGGGAGCGCAATACGCGAGTCTAGCCGGAGCTGGCTAGGCGAAACCAAGATTCCAGCCCACGGGCTGGCGGTAAGCGTGGAGAGCCGCAGCGCGGTAGGAAATGACCGCGTATCCCACGCAGAAACCCCATACACGCCCCAGCGTCACGGGGTGCGTATCCGCGAATCAAGTCATCGTAAGTTTTCGATTCGTTCTCAGTCCCCCTATAAGCAACGGGATACGTACCGCATGGCGCTGGGGCGCATTTCTAGAAACCTTCTAGAACCCTTATAGAACCGCGAACGCGGTACTGCCGTGTCATAAGGAAATGTGTATAGCCCCTTTTGATTGCGTACCTAGGCAGTATCGCGCTGGCGGCTCTAGGAGGTGAAGCATGGAAGAGATCGAAAGTCGAGCGCTGCAATTCGCTATAGCCGCTGGGCTGAAACCGCAAATGGCGTACACAGTCCGTCAGACGGCGCTCTATTCGGGCGTACCGCGCTCCACCTTGTATGCGGAGCATCGGGCGGGACGCTTGAAGTTCAAGACCTACGGAAAGCGCAACGCGCTAATCAGCGTGAGCGAGTTCGACCGCTGGATGAATGAAAACTAAAAAAGCCGTTCCACGGGCTACCAACACGGGAAACGGCTCAAAACCCGACAAAAAGGAGGTTTCAGATGAATTATATCAGCACGCTGGCGCTGGCGGCATTCGATAAGGTCAGTGGATGGTGGAGCAGGCTAAGCGAACGGACGCAAAGCGCTATATGCGCCGCCGTCCTGCTCATACTGTTCATCATCGCTGGAAAAATCGAAGGCACCACGCCGAGCGGCATGTACTACTAGGAGGGTCATGTCGTTTTTCGGATGGACTGCGGAGCAGAGGGGCGGCGTTTGGTACGCCCGTAAGTTGGTGGACGGCGGCAACTACGGCTCCACTGGTGCGGTATGGGTGCGCAAGGCGATTACCGGTCTCGGTCGTGACGCTACCAAGCGCGATGCCGAGCGTGGAATCATGCGCATGTACCGCGCGGGGGTGCTCAACTAATGCCGAAGCGCACGAAGAACTACCGTGTTGATTCTGTGGAACGTGCGCGAGTTGTTAAGCGTGCGCGTAACAAGTCCACCTACTTTTGGCGCGATGCCGAGGACAGGTATATATCCCAGCACCGCACCGATGGATACGTGCTTATTTCCGAAGGTCTGAAGGGCATGGGCTACTACCGAAGCCCCGAAGCCGTGAGGATGCACGCATACAGGTGCCTGAAGTTCCCACTAAGCAAATACCCCGAGCACGGCGTGCGCAAGTGCGTCGAGTGCGGATGCTATGACGCTCGACCCGGCACGGTGGCTGGCAGGGCTGGCTTCTGCCCCACCTGCTGGACTAAGCGCAAGGCACAGGCCATGCGGGAGGGGAGAAGCGAACGCGCCGCCGAGTCGGAGTATCAGCGCGAGAAGAAGAAGCGCAGGAAAAGGAACGAATAGCCCCAACGAAAGGAAGATAAATGAAAGTCTATGTCGTGAGCCAAGGGTACGCGCCCATTGGCGTTTTCAAGGACAAGGAGACGGCGCTTGCCGTGAGCAAGGGCGCTAACGGAAGCCTGTTCGGTGGCGAGGACGATTGCCACGTGAGGGAGTTCCCCATCGTGTCAGAGCCCGTTGTCTGCGAGGTGATTAGCGATGCCGAACGTGAATAACGAAGAGCGTCTGGCTGTCATTACCGCTTTCGGCAAGGCCGTGAAGCAGGCCGAGAAGCAGGTGCGCGAGGAAGTTGACGCGCAGATGCGCGAGGACTTCATGGAGCGCGGCGTTACCCAGAAGCAACTCGTTGTGAATGGCAAGAAGGTCGGTACGATCTCCGTGACCATGACCAAGGAGAAGGTGGGCAAGTATCCCATGATTAAGTCACTCCCAGAGTTCGTGGAGTGGCTGCGCACATCTGATGGTGGACTGGATACACTTAACCGCCTTGTGACAATCAAGCCTGATTTGGTTCTTGAAGCCGCCATCGCAGACGGCGAGATTCCCGATGGTTGCGAACTGGTCGAGCGTTGCGAACCCGCGATGATGAAGAACACGACCGTTCTGGTACAGCTGCCCAAGGTTATTGATGCACTGGGCAACAACCTCGGTGCTGCCGCTGCCGCGCTGCTTACGGGAGAGGTGGAGTAATGGACGATTTCAAAAAGGTCGCGGTCGAACTCTACGAGATGGTTCTTAGAGAGCACGCAATTCTTGCCATTGGCGCAATGACGGGCTCTAAAGACATTGTTAAGTGCTTTGCTGATGCGAGCCTAAAGATCAATGACTTTCTGGTCGAGCATGACGGCGATTTCAGAAAGGCACTGTTTGAAGTCAAGGCCAACGACATGCTTAATAAGGAGGTGTAACTGATGGGCACCGCAATTCTAGTCCTAGGCAAATCAGGCTCAGGTAAGTCCACCTCTTTGCGCAACTTCGCGCCAGACGAGGTGGGTATTTTCAATATCCTCGGAAAGCCCTTACCGTTCCGTGGCGGGGCTAAGTTCCCGCAGGCGAACCGCCCCGTGTACCGCCAAATCATGGACACCATGCGCAAGAACAACCTGCGCTGCTACGTAGTGGACGATTCCACCTTCCTCATGCAGAACGAAAACTTCAATCGTGCCCGTGAGAAGGGCTACGACAAGTTCACTGAAATGGCGCTCCACTTCCAGCAGCTAATCAGCGCAGCTATCGGCACAGACCAAGACACAATCGTTTACTTCCTCCACCACGTGGACGAGGACGCGAACGGCAACGAAAAGGTCATGACCGTAGGCAAGATGCTTGACGAGAAATGGAACATCGCGGGCGCCTGCCCAGTGGTTATCGACTGTGTTGTTGAAGACGGCAACCACGTGTTCGTGACAGAGAACAACGGTCGAAACCTTGCCAAAGCGCCGATGGGGAGCCTGCCGGAGAAGATGGACAACGACCTGAAAGCGGTAGACACCGCGCTCAGGGAGTACTGGGGCATGAAGCCCATCAAGGACGAACAAGAAACGAAGGGAACAGAGCAGTAATGCGTCAACTCAACCTCAATTCCATCAAAGCAAAGGCCGAGGGAGACTTCAAGAACATCACGCCCGGCGCGTATGCGTGCATCATCACCGAGGTGACGGACAACGAGAACAAGGAATATCTCGATGTCCTGTTCGACATTCAGGTAGGCGAGTTCGAGGGCTATTACTCTTCGGACTTTTACAAAGACAAGCCGTGGGCGCACCACATGATCCTTTCCTATAAGGAAAAGGCGCTGCCCATTTTCAAGGGTCGCATGGAGGCTATCACCGAGTGCAATACTGGCTTCGATGCCGTTGCCGCGCTCGATGCCGGGCAGTATAAGATGCTTGAGGGCAAGGTTATCGGTATCGTTTTCCGCGAGGAAGAGTACTTCGACAAGAAAACGTCCGAATTCAAGCTGGGCGGCGCACGCGCTTTCCGCTTTTGTACCACCAAGGACATTCAGGAGGGCAAGAACGCCAACCCCAAGCCCAAGATGCTCGACCACGCTGGCAAGATTGACGCGCTGAAACGTGCGGGTGTTGCCGGCAACGATGACGATGCCGAGGACTGGCTTGCCGAATATGAGAACGACAAGGCCGCTCCTGCTGCCAGCCGCGCGAACACTTCCACGACTACCGATGATGACATTCCGTTCTAATGCTCATTGTTGATAGTCGGCAAAAAGCTGGCAAGCACGTAACCAAGAACAAATGGTGGATGGAGCACGGTGTGCCGCTGGTCACTATGAAACTCGATTTCGGAGACTATCAGCGCCCCGGCTCCAACATATCCATCGACACCAAGAACAGCATCCAAGAGCTTGTCATGGATGTTGGAAGAGACCACGCGCGTTTCGTGCGTGAGTGCGAGAGGGCGGCCGCTGCTGGCTACCGCCTTCTTGTTTTGGTGGAATCGAACGAGAAGTACAACGACCCTGCTCAGCTCGAAAGATGGGTATCAGACGTGTGCAAGCGATGCCGCCAGTGTTCCACCCCTCGTGAGAAGGGACGGAGGTGCAGACGCGGTTCACGACCGATGCACGGGCAGACGCTCGTTAAGATTCTCGCAACGTTGGAAAAGAAATACGGCGTGAGGTTCGAGTTCACATCGAAGCGAAACTGCGCCAAGCGCATTTGCGAGGTATTGGGCATTGAATACCAATGAGTATGTACCGCCGTGCGCTCGCGCGGCGCTCGATTACATAGACAAGGGGCTTGCCGTTATCCCGCTGAAAGTTCGGGATAAAGTCCCCGCCACGCAGCACGGGAGCGCCGATTACTCGGACAACCCCGAGCAGGTTCAGGTGTGGTGGGGTTTCGGGAAGTACAAGGGGTTTGAGACCTCAGACCCCGATTACAACGTCGGCATCGTCTGCGGCAAAGCGTCCTACGGATTGATCGTAATCGACCTGGACGTTCACGGGACAGCCAACGGTCTTGAAACCCTGCGCAACTGGGAGGTGGAGCACGGCGAGCTGCCCGAGACGTGGACGCAAATCACGGGCTCAGGCGGCAAGCAGATGTTCTACCGCACGTCACGCGAGATTAGGAACTCGGCTGGCGGCGCTCTAGGCGTGGACGTTCGCGGCGAGGGCGGGTACGTGGTGGCTCCACCGTCACTCCACCCCTGCGGCGATTACTACGAATGGAGTGTTTCACCAGACGATTGTGAACTGGCTCAAGCAGACGATAGGGTCTATTCCTTTATCGACTACGTGCGACCGAGCCACAATGACGGCGAGCATCATGAACGTTTCGTTCTGGACGATGTGATTACGGTCAACCGCAACGACACATTGTTCAGGTACGCCAGCTCGCTACGTTCGCGCGGCTGCAACTCGATGGAGATTAACAGCCTGCTGCACACGGTCAACTCAACGCGGGTACAGCCGCCACTGGACGAACGCGAGCTGATGAAAATCATCGGTTCGGTCTGCCGCTATGAGCCGGGCAACAAGTACTCGCAGCCAGTTGAGGATGCCCCGCCCGTGTCCACGGCAGGGGAGAGGGAGGTTGAAAAGACCGGTATCAGCATCTTCGACCGACCAGATGAACCCGCGAGCCGCATCAAGGACGAGACTGTAGACGGGATCATGAAAATCCTTCTCAATCTTGACGAGGTGCGCGAGTACATCAAGTTCAACAAGTTCGATTCAAGGCTCCATGTACTCGGGCGGTGTATCCCAGATGTGCAGTTCGAGCGCCCGCACGTCATGGAGCAGAGCGAATCGGTGGACCTCCGAGCCGTGCTTGAACGCGACTACGGCGTTCGCAACAAGCAGAAGTTCGAGGATGCCTTGGTTGGTTTTGGCGGCGTTGACGGTCAGCGCTACAACCCGATGCACGACCTGCTGGACACCTTGCCAATCGTCGAGTACAAGGACGAGGAAACGGCTGGATGCACCGGAACGCCAATCCGCGTCAGCGAGGACGGCGGCAAGACGTGGCGCGAATCCACGGCGGTTGTCGGAACGCTCACCTACGAAATGCTGGAAGTGGAGCCCACGGGCTACAGCATGGAGGTGGAAAAGCTCATGTTCCGTCAGCTGGTGGCGCGCGCTATGTGCCCCGGCTGCAAGGCAGACCAGATGTTTGTGTTTGTCGGAAAGCAGGGTACGGGCAAGTCCACGTTCGTAAAGCTGCTGTCGCTATCCCCAGACTTCTTTGTCGAGGGCTTTTCAAACTTCGACAACGAAGATCTAAAGCGAATCAGCGGCAGGCTGGTGGTGGAGATACCCGAGCTTGACGGCTTCAACGGCAAGGACAAGAACAAAATCAAGTCCATGATTACGCAGACCACGGACATATACCGTGAGAGCTACGCCAGAACACCCGTCGAGCATCCGCGTACCGCCGTGTTCTTCGGCACGACCAATGACGGCGCTTTCCTCAATGACTCCACTGGTGGACGGCGTTTCATGCTGGTCGAGTCAAAGAAACCGATGCTTGCCACCGACCCCCGACTATTCAACGGAGAGGGGGAGGGGATGATACGTCAGGCGTGGGCAGAAACGCTCGCGCTCTACAAGCTGTGGGGAGAGAAGAAGTTCCTACGATCTCTTACCCTGCCGCCAGAAGTCCTCAGAGAAGCGACCGAGCATCAGCAGAAGTTCAGCGAGGAAGTCCCGTTGATTACGGCGACCAACAACTACCTTGACGAGCTAAAGACCAAGGGCATTACGCGCGTCAACGTTCGCATGGTGTTCATTGACGGCTTGGGTTACTCGGACTACCAATTCACCAACACGAAGCGGTTCATGCAACAACAAGTGACGATGGCTTTGGACAATAACCCAGAGTGGAAAAGGCTCGAAAGGGCGCGAGTTGCAGGCTATGGAATCTCCCGCGCATGGGAGCTTTGTGACCCAACTACGTAGAGTCACACCTAGGGTCACACGTAGGGTCACACATAAAACAGCAGGTAGACATACGTTTTCTAGCATTTTGTGACCCTGTGACCCTACTTTTACTCGGAATCAGCTAAAGCTATCAAAAATAAAGTTATATTTTATAAATGTAGAGTCACACCTTTGGGTCACACCTAACCATGAAACCGCAGGTAAATGCCCATTTTAGCTCCAAAAAAACGTGTGACCCTACGCTTTTTGGAGCACACCAGAGCAACAACCCAATAGAAAAGGAGCGCGTATGAACAAATACGTGAGGTATGCCATGTGGCTGGCGCAGGTGCTTGTTTGCATCGCCGCAGTCATCGCTTATATCAAGTACGTAATGACTGGCGATGCCGCATATTTGACGTTGCTGGCAACTTGCATGACCGCGCTTGTGGCGATGTGCGCGAAGGAGCGCTGGGACAAGCTGAGCGAATGGGTGGTTCGCATCAGCGACCGCGAGCACGCTTTGGCTCAATCCGTTAACAGCCTTGCCGCCGAACAGCTCGACTGCAAGGAGCGCGTGGACAACCTCATCAAGACGCTTAACGGTGATGAGCAATGAACGGCTATCAACCGCTAGCCCTGAGCTTTGCCGAGGAACTATCCGATCTAAAGCGCCGATATGAGAAACTAGAGCGCAAGCACGCCGACCTAGAGCGCCATTGCCGAGGGCTTGAATCGAAGCTATCCAAGACGCGCGACCGCATGAAGATGTACCGCGAGCGCTGCCGTGCGTGGGAGAGTGCGCTATCCAACGTGGATAGGCTTTACTGGGGTTTCATGAGTGATGAAGAGCTCACGGCCCCGTACAAGGCATATGGCGTGGCTGTGTGCGCGGCGAACATCCGCAAAGAGGTGGCGCCGACCTATCCGAGCGCCGATTGCGCGGAACTTCGCCCCAAGATTCTCAATCATCCGGCCCCTCCCTATAGGCACATAGGTGGAGAGTAGCCAAATAACAGATTTTCAGCGCGTACAAGGCGCGTTATCGCATTGACCCTACACCGACTCGGGTTTGGCGGTTATCGCGCCGCTATCGCTGCTGCCGTGGCTCAGAACGGCAAATCTAACGAACTGAGAAAGGAGAACGATGGAATATATCGAACTCGGCTACGGCTACAGGCTCCACAGGCGCGATTCCGCGAACTGGGAGTTGCAGGAGTTCCGCAAGCCTAGCAACAAGGGCTTTGCAAAAAACATGGAGGACAAGAGCCCCAAGTGGTGTGACTGCGGCAAGTTCTTCCAGAGCCTTAGTGCCGCGTTAACCGTGGTCTATGGGCTAGTGCTACGCAAGGACGAGGAAGGTGCCTTCCAAATCATGCAGGCGCTCGACCGCGCCGAGAAGATTGAGCGCGATCTAAAGGCCGTGGCGGTCGATTTGACCAAGTTGCAATAGCGACAACGACAGAAAGGAAGAAACCAAATGAAAATCTACCTACCGAACGATGCCGACGGGAACGTTATCCCATCGAACGTCAAGGTGATGTATAAGAAGGACGATTCCGTAGTGCGAGTGGACGATTTGGTTTACGGCATTGTCTCGAAAAAGTGGAGTGTCCGCTCGAAGAACGTGATGTTTGACCCGAGCCAGCTCTATCTCAACAAGTCTGACAACTTAAAGCGACTGGCTGCTGACATTGATAGGGTCATCAATCATCCCGAAGGGACTATCTGCGCATACGCCAACCGTAAAAACGCGAGTGCAGCGGATGCAAGTTCGACAAGCAACCAAGTTGCCTTAATGCGTTTGTGCGCGATATTTCGTCCCGCGTCCACCATCTGTGCGGTGATGCCAAACGAGTGCCAAAGTCATAGACGATGCCACTACTTGCGAGCAGTACGTGGTCGCTAAACTCAAGTTTGAGGAAGCAACGGTTGAAAGACTGAATCAAACAATTGCTAACCTTAATTGCAAGATTGCCGAACTTGAAGCCGAGCGCGATAGCGAGATAGCCAAGTTCATTCGTAAAACCGAGAGAAATGAAATCGTCCGTAGCTCACGAAGCTGGTCAACTAACGGTGAATCAGTCACTCGGAACGGCAAAATCAAAACCTTCGAGGATTGGGCAAAGGACTATGTCGATAATTATCCAGCCCCCAAGTTCATGAAACAGGATGAGTTCATTTGTGAGTTCAAGCCTGAGCTATCTGAGATTTACGTCGATCTGGTTGATAAAGCCAAGGAGGAAAACGAATGAGCGTCGAGCTTCCCAAGGATGCCGAGGGGCGAAAGATTCCGTTAGATACTGTGGAACTGTTCGGCGGCAACGGCAATGCCTACAACATCACTGGCTGGATGTACGTCACCGACTTCGATCCGAGCAACAGCACGGCAGGCCAGTGGCGAGCGCTCACCGATAAGTTTTCAAGGCTCGACCCCGAGCTCATGTACCTCACCCCGCCCGACACATGGGAGAAGTTGTATGAGGACTTGAGCGAGGCAGGTGACGCGCGGTATCAAGAGGCTTGTGCCTACTTCCACAGAAGCAAAGACGAAGATGGCTGTATATCGTGCCCCGGTGGCGAGGACGGCTGCGCTCGAATTGCCATGCGCGACATTCTCGCCCGCATCCGCAAGCTGAGGGGTGAGGACGAATGACCGACGAAACCAAATCGAAGCCCTGCCCGTATTGCACTGGCGACCCCGTGGACTTCGCCGATGATGCTGACTACGAAATGACAATCTTCTGGAAAGGTGTCGGTGAGCCCGTTATCCGCTGCAACGAGTATCCGTATAGCGTCCTCATGTACAACTTCCAATCGCGCCGTATCTTCTATTGCCCGATTTGCGGTCGCAAGCTGACGAGGGAGGACTAATGGACAAAGCCAAGTTGAAGCCCTACCCGTTTTGCGGCTCCACTGACACGTTTACGTTCACTTGTTCATCAGCATATAGCGATGAAACAAGATACGGCTTTTGGTGCCATAACTGCAAGACAAAAGGGCCGCAAGCACCAAGCGAAGATCTGGCGGTAGAAGCGTGGAACGGGAGGGTGCAATGAGCTACGAGATAACCGAAAAAGCCCAGATAGCTGCCGACTACACAAAAGCCGTTAGCAGGCTGGTGGAGGATCGAGAGGAATGGATTGACTCGTATCACCTGGAGTACGAGAAGATGCCCCGCGAACTCAGCAAGACTAACGTTCTGAACAGCATCCGTTCGGCGCGTGTGCTGCTGCTCAGGCTCTACAAGATGGTGGAGGTGGACGATCTATGATTACCGATTCAGAGCGCCGCGAGGCAGCGGAAGGCCTTCGGAACCTTTCCTACGGCAACCGCGTGCGATACAAAGAAGAGTTTTACGAACTTCTGGACGAGACGGTAATGCCGCCGTTCATCGGATACCACGAGATGAACGATGTGTTCGGACGGCTTGCTGACCTCATCGACCCGGAAGGAGCAACAGATGATTAACGACGAGGAACGCCGTAAAGTGGCGGCGCGACTGCGAAACCAACTCACATACATGCGAGAAAACGGGGAGTACTACAAAAACGACCTCGACATAATGGAATGTGGCAACACGACCTACCGCAACATCGCCGCATCGGTCGAGCAATGCGGAAATGCGTTCAAAGGCAACTACATCCACATCGTCGAGACTCTTGTTGATTTAATCGACCGCCCGGTATACAGGCCCGTCATACCGAACGCAATGGAGGGCTACGTGTTTTGTCCGCAATGCGGCGCGGATATCGGCGAGTACGGCGTGCCGAACTATTGCCATAGCTGCGGGGTGGCGATTCACAATGGTTAACAACGAAATAGACGGCCTTACCTACGACGATTGCGTCGATTCCTACGATGATTCGGCGGGAGTGGACAACAGCCCGACATGCCGCCTAGACCTCACCGACGTTGAGACTCACGGAAACGCCAAGGTAAGAATCTACGAATGTAGTGAATGCGGCAGGACTTGCGAAGAGATATACGGCAAGTATGAGCATTGCCCGCAGTGTGGGGCGGTGGTACTGGATGAGGATTAAGCCAGAACTAGAGAAGCAGATTTGCCACCTTCGATATGCCATAAAGGATGCGTACGAATGTGATTTCAGGGGTGCGGCGGCTCCGTGCCATTACTTTAAAGCGCTCACTGGCAACCAAAAGGCTATCGGTGCATCATGCGCAAAGTGCCGCGCGGAACGCATGGCAGTTTTCAATGACCACAATATCGAAGTTGACTGTTACACCCTCATGATTCTTGACTTCCTGAAAACGGTTGGCATGGAGGTGGAAGATGCCTAAAACCAAGCGCACCATCTACCTAGTCACCGATTACGGCGGCGAATATGAGGACGCATATGAGTACCCATACATGGCGTTTGACAACGAGCAAGCTGCCAATGAGTGCGCCGAGAAGCGTACCAAGCTCTTAAAGTCAGACGAAAGCAGCCGTCCCTATTACTATCACGACTACGATTCCTCAGAAGTCAGTGTTATCACCTTGCTAGTGGATGAGCCGACCTGTGAGAACGTCTACGACGAAAACGAATGTGGCGCATGCAGCAACGGCTTTAAATGCTCCGTGTGCGGCGTGACCGTGGAGGACTGCGAAGGTTACTACGTCCACGGCACGTGGAACTATTGCCCGAAATGCCGTAGGAAGGTGGTGAAGGGTGGACATTAAATGCCCCAACTGTGGCAAGCAAATTGGCTTCCATGTTGACCACATCAATGACGGTCGAGTTTTCATCTACGAAGAGGGAAAACCGCTTGTCCGCAAGACCAAGTATTACTGTCGGAACTGTGGTTCGACCATCATCTTTATCAAGAAATGCGAACCGGAATGGGCTGAATCATGATTGATGGCAAGCCCACGTGCGCCGAGTGCAGGCGCATGGTCGAGTGCTGCTGTGACTACGGTATTTGCGAGCACGAACTTAACATGGCGTTCTTTGAAGAGTTCGGCTTTTATCCAAAAGAAAATGCAGCAGCAGGCGCAACATGGGCGCTCGACTGGATAGCTAATCACATGCGCGATATGCAGGGCGTAGCGTGCGATCATTTCCACAAATAGAAAGGAACCAAACAAATGAATATCACCAAGCGAAGGGTCACGTTCATCGCGGCCCTTGTTGTATCCGTCCTGGCTATCGTCACGGTGTGCGGTTTGGCTGGCTGCACCGAACGTGCTCAGGTCAGCCACAACCTTTCCCAAGATGCCGACAACTTCAACGTTCGCCGCCGAGTGACCGTTATCAATATGCGCTCGGACAAGGTGCTATTGCAGATGGAGGGCTGTCTTTCCATCGAGACCGACACGGAAACCAACGAGCTGAGCGTTATCGCCGAGCTGCCGAACGGCAAGTATCAGAAGCATTTCATCTATCTCAACGAGTGGACTATGTACACGGTGGAGCAAATCGATTCCACCAAGACCGACAAGTTCAACTATGAGTTCAACTTCCTGCCGCAAGAGCTGCCCGGCGTGAAGATCACAAGCAAGGAGTAGCGATGCACTCCGATGAAAGCGAACTGGCGGCTATCTGCCATGCGACGCTAAGCAAAATCCAGACCGTCAAAGACCTGTACACGTCAAAGAGGAACTGTAAAGGTTGCGGTGAGTGCTGCTCCCGTTTTCTCCCCATGAGCGAGTTCGATATGCAACGCCTGTGCAGCTACGTTCGTAAGCACCACATCAAGCCGCAAAAGCGCGTGGCTAGAGGAATCGACCTCATGTGCCCATATCTAACGGATACCAAGGAGTGTGCCGTTTACCACGCACGCCCAGAGGTGTGCCGTACGTACCGCTGCGATAAGCATGTGCGCGGGGAAATACTCGGCTTCTATGGATGCGACAGCGCTGAAGTGGCTGACATGTACGCGGTTGCAGGCGTATTGGAAATGTCAAATGACGACCTGCGCAAGTTGGCAGACGAGTTAGAAGAACATACGGAGGACTAGATGAAGGTTTCCCCAAACATCCAAGTTATCAAAGCCAAGTTCGACAGCCCCAAGCTAAAACCCACCTACGCTCATGGCGTGGGCGATGCTGGCTGCGACATGCGAGCCAACATCACGGAACCAAAGACCATCTTCCCAAGCGAGATTGTGAAGTTTGGTACTGGTATCCACCTTGCCATGCCGCACGGCATGTTCGCGTTGCAGGCTATCCGTTCGGGGTTGTCCATCAACCATGGGTTACAACTCGCCAACGCGCCCGGCATTATCGACAGCGACTATCGCGGCGAGATCATGTGCGCTTTGGTCAACATGTCCACCGAACCGTACACAGTTGAGCCGTTCGAGCGAATCGGACAGCTCATTTTCCTAGCGCACTATTCCGCAGCATTCGAGGAAGTGGACAAGCTGCCCTCGACCTCGCGCGGCGCTGACGGCTTCGGTTCATCGGGGAGGTTCTGATGCCTAGTAAAGTGGGCGAGCGCTGTGCCACGTGCAAGCACGCCAAGAACCCGCACACGACCAAGAGCACCGTGGTCGAGGTCAAGTACCTGACGTGCTGGCACAACTTGCCGCACGAGTGCCAGCCGTAGAACAGGTGCGATTTCTGGGAGCCAAAGGAGGTCAAGCAATGAGCGACCATCCAGAGTGTGGGCTGTCGTATGAGCAGATTCAGTCTATCGCCAATAAGACCAATAGCCAGAAGAACGTGTTCCGCAAAGCTGTTCGCGCCGTCGGTTTCCTCGAAGGTTTCGGCGCGTTGCTGTGGACGCAAGTAGGCCCCAACATAGCTGACGAAGAAGTAGCGGAGTTCGAGAAGCGCGTTGCCGACATTGCCGCGTATATCGGTCTGCCGCCACGTGAGGTGGATGCCGAATGAGCGGAACGATAAGCCCCAAGACCCTAAAGGCAATAGAGTTGCTGAAAGACAAGCGCATGACCACCAAGCAGGTAGCCATGAGGTCTGGTGTGAGCGAGCGCCATGTTCGCAGACTGCGCAATCAGATGGAGGTAGAGAAGTGACTAACACGATCAAGACGAAAGCCATTTGCATGAGCGTGAACGTTGTGTATCAAGCCATAAACAACATGAACATCAGCGACATTCGAGAGAATGGATACGTAAGGGCGCTTCTTGAAACGAGCGACGGTGACGGTCATTCGTCTATCAACGTGAAGTTCCCCATAAAGGACGCTCCCAGAATCGGCGACACGTTCATTATCGAGGTGCGCCCATGCAAGTAATGGGAGTGGAGCTTGAGGACAACGATCACAAGGTTTTGACCTACGATTCCGACTGCCCGCGCCACTATCTCGGTGACGGCTTTATCACTGCCACCCGTGCCATGCGCTCCGCTATCAAGCAGTGGAAAGAAGAGTTCACGCACTCGGCAATCATCGTCTGGTGGTGGTGCTGCACGTTCAAATACGTCTGGCGCTGCCTATCCAAAGGGCAGGCGCTATCCGATATCGACAAGGCTATCGACTGCTTGCACAAGCTGCGCAAGGAGGTGGAGCCGATATGCTCAAGTAATTCCAGCGCAGCCCCATGCGGAGGTGATACCAGATGAAGTTCGTAGGATATAAGGTAACGCGCTCCGATGGAGTGACCTACCCGTCCATCTCGGCGGCTGCTCGCGCAAACCACATCGCCGAGACCACGATGAAACGTTACGTCCGAAGCGGCAAGAAGACCTATAGCGGCTTCTCGTTCAGCGTCTCGGATGAACAGACCCGCCTAGGGCGCGAGCACCTGAGCGAGCCTGTCGTCTGCCCCATGTGTGGCAGAAACACGTACAACGTGACTGGCTTCTGCCAGTACTGCTACCGTGACGTTCGAGCGCTCAACCGCAAGGAGGACGCATATAGGGCGGCTCGCGTCTATGCCTAGCTCGATGTGCCCCATATGCGGCAAGCCCTACTCGGGCGAATCTTGCCCGCGCTGCAAACGTGTCTCTCGTTCGTCTCGCTCGCACTCAAAGCGCTCCCAGAGCCAAGAGAAAGCACGCAAGCAGGCTAACCCGTGGCGCTCGGAATATTCCAAATCGGAATACAAGACCGCCCGTCAAATCGCAATACAGCGCTCGGGCGGGCGTTGCGCGGCGTGCGGCAAGGTGTGCGCCAAGCGTCGCGGTTCGTCCTGGCTACTTACCGGCGCTGGCGTTCACCATATCCGCCCCCTCTCTCAAGGTGGAGGGAACGGTGCGGATAACCTCGTGCTGCTTTGCGTCTCGTGTCATAACCGAATAGATGCCGCCAGACGCGCGGCAGAAAGGAGGTAGGTTGTTCATCTACTTTGCCCTCATTGCCTTTGGGATAGGGTTCATCGTTCTTATCCTGCTGCTGCTTATCATTAGAGTTATCGAGTTCTTCTTTTACATCCGCTCGTTCTACCGTCTCATGAAGCGGATAGATCAAGACCCTTGGAACATACTTGACGTAGCGTGTGTCCTCAATATGACCCCAACGCAGGTGAAAATCCTATACACCAAGTTCTGCGAAGTCCGCAACTCGTGGCGCAGCCTAATCCACGGCACCAAATAGCGCCTCTCGTTCGCCAAACAAAATCGCACCAGACCGAATGGATGCCGCCTGACATGCGGCAGGAAGGTTGCCCCCGTGGATATGTTTATTGATGCCGTCATAACCGCATGGTTGCTAAGCGGTATAGTGTTCGGAGTAATGACCGTTGCGTTTTTCGTTATCGCGTTTATCGTTCGGTTTCTTTAAAACAAATTCGCCCCCGCAGCATTAACGCTACGGGGGCTTTTCTCGTTTACGGGCTTCTCGTTCGTCCCTTGTTGTCTATTTCGGCGGCTCGATGATATAGCACGTCTCGTTCGTCTCTCGGTCGATTAGCGCCACATCCAGACCGTACACGTTAGCGATCAGCGCCACGGTGCCGATGGACGGCTCTCGTTTGCGTTGTGCGTTGGATACATACGTGGGGTTTCGGTTTGCCGCAGCGCTCGCTTCTCGGCGCGTCATGGTGCCGTCTTCAACCATTGCGCAAACAATGTCTGCTTGCTCTACTCGTTTCATCGTTCCTCCTATGCGCTCCTGCGGCGCTTCTTCTTCGGCTTCGGCAGCGTGCCCTCGTGCTTGCAGCGTTCGTAAACGTCGAGCGCCCACCATCCCCACGCATCAGCCCATACCTCGGCGTTTTCGTCCATGCGCAATAGTCCGGCTACGACCTCGCGCTCGATCTCGCCGCTCCATGTGAGCTCAGGGTCTTCGAGCGGTCGATGCTGTAGCAGGAACCCGAACGGGTGCGTGGATGGGTCAACCACCACGAGCGACTGGTCAGTCTTGTCGGGCACCTCGAATATTTCAAACGGGGTGCCCTCTAGGTCTGTGTACCGCGCCATGCCTTTTTGGGCGGCCATGGTTCGTCCTTTCTCTTTGCGAATGGCTCTAGTTTATCCGTTCGCGCTTCTCGTTCCGTCCGTTCTCGGTAAACGGTGCGGCAGTCTGCCAACTCGGTTTCAAGTTGGCAGCGTGCCGGATCGTCTAGCTCTAGAACAGCCTGTTAACTTCAGGCTGGTTTGCTATAAAGCCAGTGGACACTTTGACGTTTCGCCCGAGGTAAATGCTTAGATAGATGGACGCATAAGAAAAACGATGATCGTAAATCGCGGCGATGATAAACAGCAGTTGCTCGGACTCTTGCGCGGTCAATCCGTTATCGGTTGCCAAATCAACCAAATCGAACATATTCCGACCGTAGTAAACGACCTTGCCGTTCTCGTCCTCGACGATGATGTTTCCCATGTCTAACGCTTCCTCTCGTTGATTTTCTCGTACGCTGTGCAATATCCGTAGGCAAAGCCCAGCGCCAAAAGGCCGAACGTCATAAGTGCGATCTGCCACGCCTGATAGGTCAAGGTATCGAAGAGTCCTATGCCCATCTACGCAGCCGCCTTAATCGCCTTGGCAATGCAGCAGACGCGGCGGCAGGCCTGCGCAAGTGCTCTTGCTTGCACGTCTAACCACTCTTCGCGGCTGTTCGGCGGCAGCGCTCCGTTGCGCTTGCGCTTGAGCGTGGACGGAGGGCAAAGCAGCTTAGCGATATCCTCGTCATAGACAAGCGAGCAACCGCCCCAGCTGTATTGAGTCCAATCGCGCGCACCATTTAATGCGATGTGCTCAATTGCCGCCCTCGTCGGCTCGACCTCGTGCGCTCGGTCTGCCAGCGTTTCCGCAATCTCGGCTGCGTAGGCCTGTACGCCACGTTTCCAGGCGGAGCGCTCCGGCTTCTCGTTGCAGTCGTTCAGCACTGCCAAATACAGCCCATGTGTGTTAATCTTCTTCATGGTCTTTTAGTCCTTTCTTTTAGACCGTGCCCGGCGTTTGTGTAGTGGCTCACGCCGGGCGTTTTTTATGTCTTGTTACGCTGCTCGACTCGCGTAAAGCTCGCCGATATTGGTAGTAATGTGATCGCCTTGCGTTGCGTCGCGCTTGATCTTGTAGCGCTTGACGCTGTCGGCGTAGCCGATACGGCGCACGGCAACGGACTTTGCCGCAACGCTCACGACCTCGCGGTCGCCAAACACCATGCCCGGCTTGAACTGTGTAACAGCGCTCGAACGCTCGGCGTAGTCCTTTGCATAAAGCTCGGCGATACCTCGCGCCTGTTCCTCTGTCTCGCATGGGTAGCTTTCGCCCTCTGGGGTCTCGTAGATAAGAGGCGTGCCACTCCACGAGATAGTGCCGCATTTAACGCCGTTCATCTCGACGAACCAGTGCCCGACCTCGCCCCTCGACCTCGTGGCGCTCGCCGCAATAACTGCACTGTCCTCGGTTACCTCGGGCATGGTCACGTGGTCGCTAGTCTCGACCTGCTCGACCTGCTCGGTACCGGGTACAGCCATGCCGTACCTTGCCCACCATGCCGCCCGGTTATCCTCGCGGCGACGCTTACGATCTGCCTGCTTTTCGGCGGCGGCAAGTGCCCACTGCTCTTCGAGCTGTGCACGCTTGAGTGCATGAGCGGCGCGGTTGGCGGCGCTGCGTTCTGCTCGTGTGCTCATGTCTTCACGTCCTTTCGTGGTGTGTGGTGCGTGTCCGTTCGGACTTGACGACTCATAGTGTCCACTAGTCCGTACGGACATGCAACCCTTTTTTCAAAATATTTTGTCCGTACGGACATTTACGCAGGTCAACACGCATAAAAAACTTTTGAGCCACGTCGCGCGGCGTGCGATCGTGGACGCGAGCACGCGGATACCAGGACGAAACGCGACCGCCTAAACGATCGCGCCTACCCCACGACCGAACGTGCGTATCCCCACGCGCAAACGCGCGCACCTGCCCACGCACGCCCACGCGCCTGCCCACGCGAGCGCACACGCACGCGCCCATGCCCGCACACGTGCGCACCTGCGCCCACGCGAGCGCGCGCCCCCGCGCGCGGGGTAGTGGGGAGGGTCAAATCACGACAGGCGGCACCGCTACCCAGCGTCGTGCCCCTCATTTTTTTATGCGCACGAAATTGGAGCAGCGATTTACCGTCATATATGACGCTAACGGGGGAACGCCAACCTATCTTTCGCACCGATTACGGAGGTGCGATTTTGATAGTCAGAACGTGCGAATATTGCGGCAGAAAATACGCCGCAAGACGCAATACAAGCCGATATTGTTCGGATAATTGCAGGAAATACGCATTTTTTAAAAGAAAAAAGGGCGTTTGCGTGGCAGCGGGTGGAAATGCCCCCGAGTGCCTAGAGCAGATGGAGCCTATCAGCCGTGTCCCCGCCAGCGGGCGCGTGTCGGCTAGAGCGGTGGAGAAAAACACGGTGGAATTGCGCGGCATGGGCGCGTTTTTCGATGTGGCATCCACGGCAGCGCCGATTAAGTACCGACCGATGTGTTCCGAGTTGTCGCGCGGCATCGCAGGCCTGCTGAGGGAGGTGGGCTTGTGAAGGGACGTAAGCCCGACGCTCTCGCGGTAAGGCGCGGGGCTAGCACTGCTGATATTTCCTCCCCCTCCCCCTCTCTGGTGGAACAAGGGGCGCTCGTGAAGCCCGAGAGCGTGTCCAAAACCCCGATTCTGAGCGATATATGGGACAACACCGTTGGGTCTGGCATCAGTTTTAGAGCGTCCGATTCCCCGCTGATTGAGCAGTACGTGTTCAACATCGCAATGGTCTATGAGAGCCAAAGGCACTTGATGGACGAGGACGGCACGATGCACCTCACGGTGGAGGAAGAGGACGCTTTCGGCGGCATCCGCATAAAGGAGAACCCGTACCTAAAGATTCGTGACAACGCGATGAAAACAGCCATGAAGCTAGAGCAGGACTTGGGTTTGTCCCCGATGGCTCGCGCTAGGTTGGGCTTGACGCAGGGCATGAGCACGAACGTACAGATCAATATCGCTAAGCAGATTGACGCGGCGTTGGGCGGTGGAATGTGAGTTACCACACACCGTTCAAGAAGCTGAGCAAGGCGGGGGAGTATCAGGTGGAGCGCACGCGCGTTTTCGCTGAAGCGTTCCTCACGTATGCTGGCGAGTCCGAGCTATGCGGGTGCCCGTACAAGGTTACAGACTGGCTCATGAAATACATCTGGCGGCCTTTGTTCGGCACGGGCGAGATTGACAAGATAACGGGCAAGTTTAGACGGCAGTACCGCCGCGCCCTTATCGGAGTCCACCGCGCGTTCGGCAAGTCGCAGCTGGCGGCGTGCTTGGTTATGACTATCGCCACCATGGACGCTATCCCGAACGGTCAATACGGCATCGTGGCAGATTCCAAAGAGAATACCGCCATGGTCAAGGGCTATATCGCCACCATCATCAGGGCTAACGAGACGCTTAGCGCCCAATGGAAGATATACAAGGACGTAATCCGCAACGAGCGCACGGGGCAGGAAATCCACGTCTACCCCTACAAGGAAGCGGCGTTGCAGGGTAAGCACTTCCACGTTCTCATCGGTGATGAGATTCACGTCTGGCGCGACGATGCAGTGTGGAAGGCTGGCACGTCTGGTCAGGCCAAGGTGTGGAACGCCCTTACCATCGGTATCACCACGGCAGGCAGCGACCGTGACGGTTTCCTGTTCAAGCTCTACCAGAAGCTGAAGCGCGATAAGCACGCTTACGTCTGCTGGCTCGGTATCACCGACCAAGACAACCCCGCCGACCGCAGGGTTTGGAAGAAGATTACCGCCGCAGGCCGTATCACCATGGAGGAACTGGAAGAGCAGTACGAATCCGACAAGTTGGAGGACGGAACGCCCGGCCCCGGCTTTGTTCGCTACTACCTCAACCGCACGCCCATGGACGAGGTGGAAGAGCCGTTCATGAAGCGTAGGGACGTTACCGCCTGCAAAAAGACCGAGCGGCTGGAAATAGACTGGAACCAATGGTTCTGCGTGGGTCTGGACGGTGCCGTTCGCGGCGATACGCTGGCAATCGTGGCGGCTCAGCGCCAAAACGAACGGTGGGCTTATGCCGAGTGGTGCTGGGAGAAGCCCGAGAAGGGGAGTTCCGTTTACGATCTGACCGCCGTTGCCGACGTGTTGCTGGAGCTCGCACGAAAGCCCGGCGCTCCATTCATCTGCGCCGACCCCGCGCGTATGCAGTTCCTATCCAACTGGCTTGAGCGAACGTACGACTTCGACCTATCGCAAGTACCGCAAACGCCGTCCATCATGTGCCCTGCGTCCGAGCTTCTGGCGCGTGCCGTGTCCACCCATATTGCATCGTTTGGGGATACGCCCATCTTGGCGGCACACTGCATCAACGCCGTGTCGAGCGAATCCAAGGCATACGGTCGCAGGCTCGCGTCCGTGAAGCACGGGCAAGGCTCAAAGCGTATCGACGCTGCCGTAGCGGCGGCAATGGCTATGTGGGCCTACGACAACAATGAGGAAGAATCGCCCAACGTCTGGACTATCGACATATAGCGGGGGACGCTGGCGCGAACATACGGGCAACGGGGTTGGAGTTTCATCTTCCTTTCGCCAACCCCGCCCCCTTCCCCCTCCATTTTCTCGCGCGGGGGACAGCGATAGCACCATGCACGCAACGGATAGAAGGAGCGTGCATGTCTCTAAAGAACAGAATCACCGCAGCCGCGTCACGCGCTCTGTACAGCGCTTTCAATTTCGCTGGCGTGCAGATACCGCCAATCCAATACGACTTCGTGAACTATGAGGGCAAGGACGTTTACAGCCGCGATGCCGCGAAGCTCGAAGCCTATTACTCCAATGCGTACCGAGCGTGCATGTTGGCTAAGGCTCGACCGCTGGCGGCTCTGCCAGTCCACGTATACGACCGCGACGGCGGCGTTAGGAAGCCCACGACCAAACGCGCGGCGAAAGACCTTGAAAATCTTTTGCGCACCAAGTGGAACCCGCTCATGTCTACGCAGGAGTGCATCCGCTGGCTCAATATGACCAAAGACCTAAAGGGCGAGGCGTTCGTGCGCGTGGAGTGGCGAAACGCCCGTATCGTGGCGCTATGGCCCATGTCGGGAACGCCCGGTATCGAAATCATCCGTGGCGGCTCGCACGTGTTCAACTACGGCGGCGATAAGTTCACCGCACCTGGGCGATACCTAGAGAACGAGATCGTGTGGGTTAAGTCTCCCATCCTCGATTCCGATTGTCTCCACGGTCGCTCGCTTGCCGAGCTTGCCGCTAATGAGGTTGGTCTGTCCGTTGACCTAGAGCGGTTCTACTCGCACATCCTGAACGGCGAGGGCAATTTCCCCGGCTGGCTTGAGACTGACCAAACGCTCAAAGAGCAGGACTACCAGAAACTTAAAACGCGTCTAGAGGACGGCGGCGGTCTGGTCAATTCCGGCAAAGTCCGCATCTTCGACCACGGCCTGCAATACAAGTCCACCCCCCAGACCATGGTGGATATGTCCCTAGTGCAGCAGGAGCAGTGGATTCTACAGCAGGTCTGCCGAACGCTTTCAGTGCCCCCGCAGGAGGTATTCGACCTTTCAAACGCCACCTATTCCAATATCGAGCAGGGCGCTCTCAACTTCGCCAACAAGACCCTGATGCCCGAGTGTACCGAGATCGAGAACGCTTTCAGCAACGTACTTTGGAGCATCGGCCTTAAAGACTGCTACGTGCAATTCGATATGAATGGCCTTTTGCGTGGCGGCTACCGCGACCGCATGGAGGGCTACAAGGCGGCTGTTTTCTCGGGCTGGATGATGCCGTCCGAGGTGCGCGCCAAGGAGGACTTGCCGCCCGTGGAGGGTCTGGACGTTCTCTTTATCCCCTCTTCCTACAACCTGCTCAGCGCCGAAACGGGCGAGCTGACCATTACCGCCACGCACGGGAAAGACCCCGGCTCTTCTGGCGAGGGTGGAGCGCCCTACAGCGGGGACGGCAACGGCAGCGCCATGAACTCAATCCACGAGGACATGGTGGAGCGCATCAAGCAACGCATCTCCGAAGCGGGAGACACCGAGAAGACCCGCGCTTTCGCAACCAAGGTTCTTAAGCCCTACGCCAACGCCTGCCTGTTGGCGCGGCGTGAGTACGACATCGAAGCCGATATTAAGGAGATATTCGAGCATGAGGGACATTAACGTTTACGGGTTCATCGGTGACGGCTGGGACGAAACCGATATGACCGCCACCAAGTTCGCAAACGAGCTTAAAGAAGCCAACGGCGAAGCAGTCACCATCCACGTCAATTCTGGCGGTGGAGACGTGTTCGACGCGAACACCATGGCTGAACTTCTGCGTGCCTATCAGGGCGAGTCCACCTGCATCATCGAGGGTCTTGCCGCTAGCGCCGCGTCCTTTTTCGCCCTCACCGCCGACAAGGTGGTTATCGGCGATTCCGCGCTGATGATGATTCACAATCCCTATTCCTTCTCTGGCGGCACCGCCGAGGACTTGCGCAAGACCGCCGATTTTCTCGACAAGGTTAAGTCCACCATCGTCAACCAGTACGTGCGCAAGACGGGCAAGGACGAGGGCACTATCTCCGACCTCATGGATGCCGAGACGTGGTTCACCGCGAAAGAAGCGGTGGAGAACGGCTTTTGCGATTCCATCGTGGCGATGGAGCCCGTTGCCGCGTGCATCGACCCCGAGCAGGCCAAGCGATTCAAGAACGCGCCGAAAGACCTGCTAGATACCCCTGTCGTGGTGGACGGAAACGGTGCGGGGGAAACCAATCCGACAATCCCTGCCAGCAACAACGGTGGTAAAGCCGTGTCGGGAGCCGACAAGGTGGAGACGGGAGCCGTCTCGAAAACCGTGTGCGTGAACGGAAAGTTTTTGACGTACTAGGGAGTAGAGAATGCTTTCTTCCATCCAGATTCACAACAAGATCGTGGAGAACCGCGCAAAGCTCGATGCAGCCGAGAAGTCCTTTAACGCTGCCGAGGGCGATGCAAAGGATATCTACCGCGACACCATCAACCAGATTAAGGGCGAGAACAAGTCTCTTGACGAGCAGCTTGCCGAAGCCCTCGACTACGAGGACAAGATTCGTCAGGGCGGCGGTATCCCGCTGGCTGACCCCAACGCTGGAAACAAGACCAAGTTCAAGCCCAAGAACCTCGGCGAGTTCGTGCTTGGCGCACGTGACGAGTTCAAGGGCCTGAAGATGGGCACCTCCATTGCCCTCGATGCCTATCAGGACTTCAAGCTGCTTGAGCACACCGAGACCGATTACTCCCTGCCCGAGCAGTACGCTCAGTCCCTTCCTAAGCTGGGCATCTACAACACCCTGCCGCGTGCCGTCACCGACAAGGATTCCATCAGCTTCTACGAGGCAGACCAGACTAAGCTCACCAACGCCGCCGCAACTTGGACTCCCGGCAAAACTATCGCTATGTCTGGCATGGCATGGACTCCGCGTTCCTTCCACATGGAGCAGATCGCAAACGGTATGCCCCTGCTGGAGAACAACCTTAACGACTACAACGAGCTTATGACGCTCGTTAACGGCACCCTGCTCTACATGCAGGAGCTTGCCAAGGGCGCAAAGGTCCTGACTGGCCCCAAGGCCAACGCCGAGACCGGCATTGTCGGCATCCTCAACCATGACGGCATCCAGAAGTTCACCAAGGGCGCTAGCGATTCCATCACCGATAGCACCTATAAGATGGCTACGGACGTGTTCCTTGCCACTGGCTTTGTGCCCACCACCGTCGGTATGCACCCGTATGTCGCCGAGTCCGTCAACCTTGAGAAGGACAAGAACGGTCGCTACATCAACCAGATGGTCAACGGCAAGCTGTGGGCGCTGAACGTGGTCGAGGACTTGAACCTCACCGAGACCACGGGTGAGACCAGCGCTAAGAAGACCACCTACGGCATGATGGTCTACCTGCCCAACGCCGCAACCTTCTACACCAAGATGGGCGAGAAGCTTGAGATGGGCCTTGTTGACGACCAGTTCCTGCGCAACGAGAAGACCATCCGCATCAACGGTCAGTACGGCCTCAAGGTGACGTTCCCCAAGGCGTTCTCCTACCTCGCCGATACCGGCGTTGCTGGTCGCTAAGGGGCGTTGCAAATGACTTTGGCACCAGACAGCCGTAAGCGGTTCTCAATCGCCCAATGCACGGGCGTGGAGTTCGAGGGCAACCCCGATACCGTGACTGTGGCTTATGCATCTGGTGCCGAGCAGGTGGAAGTGACGGGGGAGGGCGGCAAGTTCACCCTTCCCCTCTCCACCATGCCCGAGCTACTAGACGTTTCTTGGCTCATGCAGGGCGTTACCGTCTCAGCCCAAATCGAGGTCGTTGCGGCTCGCTATTGCACGGTGGAGGACGTTCGCGCCTACCGCGCTGACGAGAACCTACTTGAAGCGGTGGACGATGCAACCATTCAGGATGCTATCGACCGCGCCGAGCATGTTATCGAAAGCGAAGCCCACCGCGTGTTCCAGCCCGTCCTCATGCGCGGAGTCACCGACCGCCCGAACTGCCGCACGTCCTCGCTCGTCTTCTTGGGCGAGTTCACCGCGTCCGATATGCGCTCGGTCGTATCCGCTAAAGACCAAGACGGCGACCCCGTGAACCTGCGCGTCTGCAATTCCGTTTTGCTGGACGTGCGCGACCTAGGCGTTAACAAGTTCGCCGAGGTGGTGGTGGAGTGCGGCATGAAGCCAACCCCGCCCGAGGTAAAGAGCGCGGTCGTTTCGCTTGCCGCGTGGTACCTCACCGATCACGCAATGCCCGATAACGCCACGTCCGCTAGTACCGACCTGGGCTTTATGCGCTTTGTCGTTGGCGGCGTTGACGGCGCGGCTACATCCATCCCAGACGTGAACGCCCTGATTGAGCGTTACGGCCTTCAAGACTACAAGGTGCGATAGATGGACGCGAACCTGTTTTCAAAGTGCATCGAGCGGGTGGAGCAGGACGTTAAGGCGGCTCTAGCCGATATGGAGCCGCACCCCTACATCTCAATCGGCGGTGCCAAGACGCAGCAGCCGTTCGAGGTTCTTGTGCGCGAGATCGCAACGGATTACTCCATCGAGGACGTTGTCACCAACACCTACATGGGCGCATCGCGCGGCGGCTATTCCATCACTTTTTCGGTGGGAGTGGAGCTGTGGGCTAAAACCGCAGACCTCGTTAAATCCACCGCCACCGTGCAGGAGTGGATGGCGCGAATCATGTCCTCCATCGCATCAGACAAGGCGCTGGGCGGTCTGTGCGACCACGCCCAGCCCTTTATTTCGTCCGTTGGCACCGCTCCATCGGGCAATTCGTACATGGCATCCATCGAGGGCGGTGTCCGCATCAAGGCGGCTATCGACCCCGTAATCGACTAGGAGAGCAATTATGGCACTCAACCCCTCTATTGGCCTTGCCGCTATCGCAAAGCAGAAAGACCGCGACACCCCCGCAACCGCTCCAACCTTTATGCACGGCCTTACGGGCGGTTCCCCGTTCGGCGTGTCCCGTTCCATCGCCACCACTGACGTTACGTGCGGTTCCCGCGCCCCGTCCGATGCTCGCGTTGACTCCATCGAGGTCACGCCCAAGATTGAGTCGCTTTGCTATCCCGACGTTCTCGGTATGTACCTGCTTGCCGCGTGCGGCAATGTCAAGACTACCCCAGTTAGTGGCAAGGGCGATGCTGCATCAGGCTACTACACCCACGTGTTCACGATGGGTTCCGCTCTCGATTACTTCACCATCTGGTCTCAGATTGGCATGGACGGCTTCACCCGTGCCGACGGCTGCAAGTGCGACGAGCTGACCTTTACCGCCACTGGCAACGAGCACCTTGCCATGTCCGCTTCTTGGCAGGGCATCGACGGCGAGGTCGGTCTTACGTCCATCCCCGGCAACGTTCAGGCATCCTGCTTTGGCGGCAAGTACACCACCACGGACTGCGACTTCAAGATTGACGCATCCGGCTCCACCCCCGCCGCTGCGCTCGTCTCCGAAGCCACGTTCACCATCAAGAACAACGTGTCCGGTCTGCGCTCCCTCGGTCGCGCCACCTCCCGCGAAATCGCTGAGGGCAAGTGCCAGTTCGGTGTGAACGTCACCACCATTCCCGAGAATCTGAAGGAGTACCAGAAGCTCATTACCGGCTCTGCGACCTCCACCAAGATTTCCGGCAAGGTCGTGTTCGGCAGCGTGTACGCCAAGTTCTTCCACACGGATGACCCCAAGCAGACGCTTGAGTTCTCCGCTAACCACCTGCCCTTTACGGCGGACTTCCCCGAGCTTGACCCTTCCGGTAACGAGGCATCCATTCAGTTCAGCACTGATAACGCCATCGTATCCGGCGCGAGCGAGTCCCCGATGACCATCACGCTCACCAACAAGGTTGCTTCTTACAAGTAACGAACGTTTGGCAATTGAGCCCAATTTGGCGCGGCTACGGTCGCGCCTTTTTCATGCCGATTCAGCGGGGGAACGCGGCGCGATTATCCACGCCAAGCCGTTTTGAAAGGAGAACCGCAATGGCAAACGAAATCTTCCGATTTGAGAACCCTGAGACTGGCGAGGAAATCTATAGGTGCAAGACCCGCCAGGGCGCATTGAACCGAGCCAAGCTGTACCTGTTCAAAGGCGCTGACCCGGTTGGCAACATGCAGACGAATATCTGGATTGCCCTTTGGGGCTTTTTGAGCGCCAAGGCAGCTGGGCACCCCGTGGTGGAACTTCCTGCCCCGCGCCAGATTACCCAAGACTACGTTCTCGACCTCATGGACGAGGTGACCGTCTACTACGACTTCGAGATGGACGAGGACGGCGCGACCGATGACGGCACCGAAAACCCTACGGCACCCTCGGACGAGTCCTAATTGCGCTAGGGCGCTTCTCGGGGTCTGGCGTGCGCGAGCTTATCGACCTCGCGTACGACTTCCCAAGCGTCTTTGACCAGATGCTATTCGACATGGAGCTGGTGCAGGCGCTCGAAGAAGCGAAGAACGGCAAGCCGTGGAGAAAGCCGGGGGAGTCGATAGGGGACGCGCGAGATCGTCTTAAGGCGCAGCGCGAAAAGGCGAAAAGGGAGATGGAGCAATACAGGGAGTGACCCTTGTACACCATCGAGATTCAAAACCTAGACGAGACAATTGCCGCGCTCAACCTAGTGGACAAGAAAATGGCGAAGCGCCTAAAGCGGCGCATCGTCGAGATAACCAAGCCGACGCTCAGCAAGGCGAAGGGGTACGCGCACGTGGGTTCCAACCCCACGGGCGCTTTCGCCAACTCGCTGTCGCTCAGGCAGCGCCAGAACGGCGTTGTGTTCATCTCCAGCGACCCGGGCGGCGGCGTTATCGAGTTCGCAAACCCCGGCGCAATCATCCTCACGGGCAAGCGTGCTGGCAGGCGTGCTGGCGTTCCCCACACGGGCGATACGCCGCGTGCGTTGCTCAAGGCAATCCTCGAAGACGAGGAAAACATCATCGAACAGGTTAATGACGAGGTGGCGCAGGTCGCTGATTTGGTGGGAGCCGAATAATGGGCAAAGCGTCAATCACAATCGCCGTAAACGCCAAGTGGAACGGCAATCAACTAGACAATGCGGAAAAGGCTCTACGGCGGCTAACCACGCTGTCGGCGGCTAGCTCTAAGTCCACCACTGCCGATTTGGTGAAGCAGGGCGGTGCGTGGGCAGAACTCGGCGGCAAGATTTACAACGCTGGCGTCAAGACCGAGAAGGTCGGAAAGATGCTTACGCAGAGCGTCACCGTCCCGCTGGTCGCTATCGGCGCATACGCTGGAAAGACCGCCGTCCAGTTCGATACCGCCATGGCGAACGTTCGCAAGACTACGAACATGTCGAACGAGGAAATCGAGAAGCTGGCGCGATCTGCCCAGAACCTTTCCACCAAGCAGCCCGTCACGGCTGAAACGCTGCTGAATATCGAAGCGCTCGGCGCGCAGCTGGGCGTTACCAACGACAAGCTAGAATCGTTCGCCACGGTCGTGAGTGGTCTTGATATCGCCACGAACATGGACTTCGAGACCGCTGGCAAGGAAATGGCCCAGTTCGCCAACATCACGCAAATGAGCCAAGACAAGTTCAAGAACTACGGCTCCACTATCGTTGACTTGGGCAACCATCTGGCTACGACCGAAGCCGATATTTCGTCCATGGCACTGCGTCTGGCTGGCGCTGGTACGGCGGCTAAGTTCTCGCAGGCCGACATTCTCGGCATGTCTGGCGCTATGTCCTCGCTCGGCATCAGGGCCGAAGCTGGCGGCTCCGCTATGACCCGCATCATTCAGGATATTTCCAAGAATGTTGCCAAGGGCTCGGACACGGTGGAGGAATACGCCCGTGTCGCTGGCATGAGCGCCGACCAGTTCGCCAGTGCGTGGAAGAGCAGCCCCATGGAAGCGCTGGAAGCACTGGTGGAGGGCTTGAAGCGTACGAGCGATTCCGGCGAGGATATGAACGTCACGCTGGAAAAGCTCGGCATCAACAACATCCGTAACTCCGATACCATGCGCCGTTTGGCTGGCGCTGGCGATTTGTTGCGCAATTCGGTAGACCGCGCCAACAACGCATGGAAACAGAACACCGCGCTCCAAAACGAGGTTGACCAGCGAAACGAGAGCTTGGCATCGCGTCTACAGGTGCTTAAGAACAAGGTTGACTCTATCGCTATCTCCATCGGCAGGCCGCTTACCGACGCCGTTATCTCTGCGCTCGAAGCGTGCGACCCTCTCATTCAGGGCGTGGGCGACCTTGCCGACGCCTTCTCCAAGATGGATACGGGACAGCAGCAGTTCGTTTTGGCTATGGTCGGTATCGCTGCGGCGGCTGGCCCCGTGCTTACCGTGCTCGGCAAGTTAGGGCAGGGCATCGGAACCGCTGTAACGGCAGTCGGCAAGGGTGCTCAGGACTTTGGCGTTTGGAAAGACGCGCTCGTCACCACCGACGGCGCACAGATGCGTGCATATGCGTCTGCCGATATGCTGTCCACCAAAATGGGTATCGCTGGCAACGCCGCCGCAAAGGCTGCTGGTGGAGCCGAAAACTATGTTGCCGCATGGCAGGGCTACTACCAGACCTCGCAGCGCGTGGTTGATCTAGAGGGCAAGTACGCCACGGCTGTAACCAAAAGCTCGGCAGCGGCTGATAAGGCCAAGACCGCCGCTGACAAATATAAAGAAGCAGCCAAGCTCGCGGCATCGGCAGACGAAGAGGGCAAGGACGCGGCAACCGAGTATGCTTCTACGCTGAAAGCGAAAGCAGACGCGGCGAAAAGGGCAGCCAAGGCATCTGCCGATAGCGTCAAGTCCATCAAGGATGAAATCGACGTTACGACCAAGGCCCGCGATACCTACGGCAAGATGGTGGACGAGTGGAGCGGCAGCACCAAGGAGACCGCCAAGGTCGCCAAGGAAATTGCAGACGCGAACAACAAGACCAAGACGAGTGTTCTTGATTCTGCAAACGCCCTGAAGAAGCAGGCAGACGCGGCGAAGCAAAGCGGCGGTGCCATGAAGACGCTCGGCAGCGGTTTCAAGACCGCCGTTACTGGCGTTAAGAATTTCGCCGTTGGCATCGCTACGGCTATTGGCCCTCAGCTTGCGTTTGCGGCGGCGGCAACCGCAATCGGTGCCGTTGTCGGTGACTTTATCGCTCAGGCTCAAAAAGCCAAAGAGCACGCAGAAAATATGAGCAAGGCCATGCAGTCTGGCAGCTCCATCATGGACAATGCCGCCCGCAGTGCAGACGGTCTGGGCGATTCTATCGGCGATGTGTCTGTAAACGCTGAGGAGACAACGCAAAAACTAATTGACCTCAACGAGTCCATCGGCGAGACGTTCACCAAGGTAAGCACCGATAGCGCCACGCTTGATAATTACGTTGGCGTGATTGATGACCTTTCTAAGAAATCGAGCCTTAGCGCCACCGAGCAGTACCGTCTCGGCGAAGCGGTAAAGGGCTATAACGAAATCACGGGCGATTCCGTAAGCATCACCAATGCCGCCACTGGCGAGCTGTCCAAGAGCACCGATGAGATCGATAAGAACGCAGCAGCATGGAAACGCAACGCCGAGATGAAAGCGCTTTCCAATGCAGCGTCTAAGTATCTCCAACAGGAAGTCGAGGCCGAGGGCAAGCTGGAAATCGCTCAGGCGAAAGTGACCGAAGCCCAGAAAGCAAATACTGCCGCTATCAACGAGTCCACCGAGTACTACAAGAAGCATAAAGAGCAAATCGACAAGGCCATGACGAGCAAGACCACCAATGAGTACGCCAAGAAGTGGGGTCAGCTCAAAGGCGAGGTCACAAAGACAGGTCAAGCTCTCGATGATGCTCAGGGCGAGCTCGACGAGATTAGCGGCGACTTTACGTCCGCAGCGGAAAAGGCGGATTACTTTAGCACCCGCGCGGCGGCGCTTGCGGCTGGTCTTGACGAATCGTCCGCTAACATGGCTGGTAAGATCGCATCCTCCATTTCCACGATGGGCACAGGCGTGAGAAATTCGCTTGATTCCGCTGGCATCAATATCTCTGACCTTGCCGTTAAGATGCAGCAGGCAGGTATTACCTCGGAGCAAATGAGCAATATCAGCAAGAGCAGCTTTAAGGCGATGGTCAATTCTTGCGGTGGAGATATTGATACTCTTGTTGGTCTTATCAACGGGTACAACAATGCGCCCATCGTGGACAAAGACGCAAATATCAGCATCAATGACCTACAGCTGAAGGATGCTCAGGGCAATGTTGCCGTATGGAATGGCTCCACGCTTGTTGATCTAAAGGGTAATGCAATTGCCGATGATACGTCGCTGACTGACGCACAGGGCAACGTGTGGACGTGGAACGGCTCCACCCTTATTCCGAAGCACACTACTGGCACTGTGGACGGTAACGTTACCGATGGTTCTGCCGAGAAGCAGTCTAAGAAATATCAAGCAACGGAAAGTAAGCGCAGTGGCAAAACAACTAGCCACAGGGCTAACGGTAACGTCGTTGACGGTAGCGGTACACGCGAATCGAATAGATTTACGCAATCAGTCAATAGGATTCCGAAAAGCCACAGCACCCATATTTCCGCGTCAGCTGATACAAGTGCTATCAACACCTTTACGAGCGCACTAAGCCGCATCCCCAGAAACATCACCACGTTTGTGAGTCAGATTATCTCGAAGCATCACAACGCAGCAGGCGGTATCAGACCCCACGCGGCAGGCGGCGTGATGATGCGATACCACGCCAACGGCGCTATTGCGAATCGCCCTGGGGCTGGCGTGCCGCTTGATATCGTTGGCGAAGCCGGCGCGGAGGCCATCGTCCCGTTGACCAACCGCAAGTACTCGCGCCCGTTCGCACACACCATCGCCGAGCAGATGAAGCAGGTGGGCGGCGGCGTATCCTCGCAAGTGGTTAACAACTACACCCTGAACATCGACGGTTCCACCATTCGCGGCAACGACCGCGCCAAGGAGCTTATCGAAGCCCTCGTTGGCGAGCTGATTTAGCCGATACGGGGGACTGATGCCATATCTACTTCCTTAATGAAACAAGGAGGTAGGTATGGCTTTAGGCAATTACGTTTCTGGCAACAGTAACGGTAAGTACAACTGGTGCTCCTACATTGATATTTGGGAAAACGCGAACGCTTCCAACGATGATAAAGTTTCTCTCCATATCGAGCTCGGCTACCGGACGCGCTACGCAATCGACGTTTACGCGAGCGGACACCTAGACCCGAACGATACCAATTGGAGCGGTTCGCTACAGTCGTGGAACAACAGCGATTGGGTGAAGGTCGCAGTCACGTCTACCAATGTTGACGTGTGGCGCGAAGCAAATGACAAGACCTATTCATGCAACGGCAGGATTTGGACTACTGGCGGTTTCGCGCCGGGTACGTCATGGTGCAGCGGTTCGTACACGGTAAAGGCGCACCCGCGCTACAAGCCCGACAAGCCGACTAACCTCACCGTGGAAAGCTCCACCGATACCGTCCAGAAACTTAAAGTCACGCTCCCCGAAAAGACTGGGTGGAAGCTCTACGACAACGTAAACTTCTACCGCCATACCGACAACGGCGATACCGAACAGCTGTACCACGGCACGCCCGTCTCCAACTACACCGACAGCACCACCACGGCGGGACACAAATACACCTATGACTGCTGCGTGCAGAACGGCGATAGCGCCAGCTTGATTTCCGACATGTCAAACGTGGTGACCATTTACACAAGCCCTACCGCGCTGGGCAGGCTTGAACTAATCAAGACCGCTGAGAACAAGGCTCAGCTCAAAGGTTACGATGCCCCGCTTTGGTGTGACGGCTACCAGTTCCAAGTGACGAAGGACAACGGCAAGACGTGGAAGGACGTAACGCTCACAAGCGATTGGGTGGACGCAAACGCGCCTGCCGGAACAATCGCATACCGCGCTCGCGCCTACAAGCTCAAACCCGTCAACGGTGCTGGCGATACGATCTACTCGCCGTGGACTTCCACCAACTCGATTACCACCATCTGCCCACCGAACGCGCCGACCATCAACGGGATTAAATCCGTCTATGCGGCGAACGGCGATAGGGTAGCCAACATTGCGTTCACATGGACACCGAACCACCCGGACGGCTCCACTCAGACCGCAGCACAAATTGCTATTAACGTATCAGCTGGCGCGATCTCGCCTATCACCGTCCAAGGCGCTGCGACCTCATACACGCTTACAAATATCGGTATCGGTGACGTTTCCATCCGCGTGCGCACGAAGGGTCTCGATGCCGAGTGGGGCGCGTGGAGCGAATGGAAGAGCACCAAGGTCGCAAAGCTGCCGCAGGCGTACTTCACGTCCCCCTCCACCAACGCCCTTACGGTCGATAAGCTGCCCTTCACCGTCACGTGGGAGGTCAACGACCCTACGGGCGTTTCGTACCAGAAGATAGAGCTTATCAACAACGGCTACGGCACCATGGCATACATCGAGCCGTCCACCAACACGCGCTCTTGGAACTTCGACAAGTACGCGATGCTGCCAAACAGACGCTCGTTCACGTTGAAGGGCACGGTGCGCAACGGTGCTGGCTTGACGATGGAGTTCACGCGAACGTTCTCCACCAGCTGGCTCACCCCCGCCGCCCCGTCCATCAAAATCGAATACACGCCTAACCTCAGCGCGGTAATCAACGTCCGCGCGTCGCAGACCGAGTATTCGGTTGAAGGCACAGCCCTTACGGGGCCAATCACCCAAAACGAGGACGGCGTGCTGCTGTCTGGCAAGCTGACCATCGAGAACGGCGCTATCAAGCTGGCTAGCACGGCACCGTCCGTATCGTTCGATATTTCCCGCAGGAACCCCGACAATTCGCTCACGCCGCTTGAAACCAACAAGGGAATCGGAACGGGAATCATCGACCCCCTGCCACCGCTCAACACCAATTTCGTATACGTGGTGACCGCACGTTCAGAAGCCGGGACATACATCACGTTCAACGTCCATGGCTTTTGCGATTCTGACGGCGATGAAGCGTTTAACTTCGGCGATTCCGCAAACGAATGTCTCCGCGTTGGCTTTGACGCTCAGGCGAGCAGAAGCAAGAAGGTATCGGGAAACACGTTTCACTTCGCGCTGGGCAAGGGAGCGTCCCCACTGCCCATGTTCTACTCCAACGACGATTTGGACATTGACGGCACGCATAGCTATAAGATCCATTCCCTCGACGCCTACAGACGCGCCGAGCTACTTACGGATAAGCCCGAGAACGCCGTGTGCTACTTCCGCAGCGCGTTCGGGCGCATCGCGCGTGTGTACGTGTCCGCGTGGAACTTCGGATACGCCGCCGAGAATTACATGCTGTGGAACATGGGCGCGAGCATGACCGAGTGCGTATGGGAGGAACCGCTACGATGACAGACTGGTGGAAACAGCGCACCGTACGAGACGTGTACAGGTTCGTCCGTGTGTCCCGCGCAACTGGCAACGAACTGGAAATGCTGCCCATGCTGCGCGGCGGCACCATCACGCGCAACAATGATGTGCGTATCCTTGACACCGCCGAGGCCATGCGCGTAGGAAAGTTCGATATCGGTGCTGACCTCGTGCGCGTCTACAGAACGGCAGAATGGAGAGGTGGGCATAGCGAGACGGTCGTACTCGGTACGTTCATCCCCGTAATTCCCAGCCGCAACGTCCATAACCGTTTCTCCACCGCCACCGTGAAACTGTACGGGCGCTTGCAGGAGCTGCTACAGGACAAGTTTGCTCACCCGTATACCGTCAACAAGGGCGAAAATGCAGTGGAGGTCGCCAAGCGCGTTGCAACCGAGATTGGTCTTACCGTCATCGCAGACCCGAGCGACTACACGGTTTCGCGCACGCGCGTCTACGGTATCAGTGCGGACCAGAACAACAGCGAGACGGACGATACCAAACTTGGCATGGTGAACGACCTGCTATCGCTGGCTGGTTTCCGCGCCGCCAAGGACGATGTGATGGGCAACATCATCTACTCAAAGTACGTTGACCCAGTGAACCGCCCAGCTGCTTACTCCATGTCGGAGGGGCCGGACTGCAAGTTTGAACCAGACATGACGGACGAGCAGGATATTACCGAGATCGCAAACCATGCCGTGGTTGTCTACAAGTGCGAAAACGAGGGCGGCAACCAGATAACGTATGTCGGCGAAGCGTGGGATAACGACCCCGATAGCCAGTTTTCCACCGTCTCGCGCGGATACACCATCACCAAGAGCTATGAGTACTCGGACGCGCCGGTTGGGTCTACCGCCGATGAAAAGCAGGCATACGCTGATAAACGCGCCAAAACACTGCTTAAAACTAATCAGTCCGCTATCAGGCGCGTCACCATGACGAGTGCCGGATATCCCGCCACGGTCAACGATTCGCTTGATATCGACTACCCAACGGGCGGCATCAGCGGCAAGTTCGAGATTCGAGTGCAAAAGCTCACGCTCACGGGCGGTTGCCCGACTGAGACTGAGCTACGCCAGTTTGTGAGGTAGACAATGGATTCAGAAGCCGCGTACATGCGCTATCTCGGGCGCAAGGTCAAGCGAGGTATCAAGACCCCCGATATGAGTTCATACGTCAAGCGGCGCATAGGTAGGGTCAAATCTGTGTCAGGCTCCACCGTTACCGTCGATTTCGGCAGTACCTCCACCCCTATGCCCGTGGCTGGACTGCGCATGGTCAAGTCGTGTTCGGATATCAAGGCTGGCGATAGCGTTGTGGTGGACACGGTAGACCACGTATCGCTCATCACCGCGATCCTAGCGTAGCGGGGGAACGCAAACGGACAATTCACGCCGTAACCGATTGAAAGGGAGGTGCGCATGGCTGGAAACATCACGGCGGCAACGAACGCCAACGGATACGTTGACCGATTCATTGATTCGTCTGGCAATGTTATCTACATCGAGCCGCAGACGTACCACGCGGCGGTAGAAGCGGCGAACGCGGCGGCGGCGAGCGCCAACGCTGGTGCCAAGAGCGCGAACAGCGCCGCCAAGGTTGCTAGCGACAACGCGGGCGAAGCGGCGAAAATCGCAACGAACTTCAACGCCGCCGAAGCCGCGCGAGTAGCCAACGACATTAAGCGCCGCGAAGCCACCGATGCGGCAAACGCAGCGGCATCCGCAGCAAGCAAGGCGGCTCAGTCCGCAACGTCTGCCGCCAACGCCGCGAACGCCACCACGAAGTATGCCAAGCCGTATTTCATGCAGCAGTATGAGCCCGCACGCTCGCAGCGAGTGGATGGAATGCTGTGGATTCCCACCAACGAAGCAAACCGTATGGTGTTCGCGCTCAAGCGATGGGACGCTGGAAAGACCGGAAACGCGATCTACCCAAGCAATACCACCATCTGCGGAGATACGTCCGTAATCGACATTGAGGGCGAGTGGACTACGTTCAGCCTGCCCCGTATCGCCTAGAAAGGATAACCAAAATGGCAAATCTCGTTGAGTATGTAAAGACTGTTTGGGAGGACGCCAAGACCGCCATCACGGCTGCGCGTCTCAACAACATGGAGAAGGGCATCTCCAACTGTGCGAGCCAAATCAACAAGCTCGGGGATTCCGTATCCCAAGTTCCGAGCTTCTGGGGAGACGTTACCGCCATTACCTACGG